>Ga0265338_10000275_pt1 | contig 93757 bp, 71 predicted proteins | sample 42126metaG_FD_193579 | JGI IMG/M metagenome (GOLD analysis project Ga0265338, IMG submission 193579) | Rhizosphere microbial communities from Carex aquatilis grown in University of Washington, Seatle, WA, United States - 4-21-26 metaG | ecosystem: Host-associated > Plants > Roots > Rhizosphere...
GGCCCGACCTTGGCGTGCGAGAAGCTGTATGAGTGCCACGGTATCCGGCTCGCCAAGGAAACGGTTCGCAAGCTGATGACAGACGCCGGCCTGTGGGTGCCGCGCCGGCAGCGCCCGCCGAAGATCTGCCCGCCACGAGCCCGACGCGCATGTCTGGGTGAACTGATCCAGATCGATGGCAGCGAACACGCGTGGTTCGAGGACCGGGCACCGCAATGCACGCTGCTGGTGTACGTCGACGACGCGACGAGCCGGCTGATGCATGTGCTTTTTACGGCTACCGAATCGACGTTCAGCTACTTCGAGGCGACGCGCGCGTATCGAGGTGTGGGAGTACCCGGATGGGCGCATCGAGTTGCGGACGGACGGTCGTGTACTGCCGTGCAGGCAATATGACCGACTGGCGGAAATTGATCAGGGTGCAGTCGTTGAACACAAGCGTCTGGGTCACGTGCTCCAGGTCTCGCAGGCGATCCAGGCGCAACGCGATAACAGTCGGATCGGTAAGGCACCATCGCGCACGCATCGAGGCGATTCGACCACAACTGCTCGGACCCCCCCCTGCCGGGCAGGAAGAAGCAACGCGAGTTCACGCAGACTGACATTGAGAACGTCATCGTGGGTCTCTCTCAACGAAGACAGGCGGCACCGCAAACTCGCAAACCTGGCCGTGGGTCTGCGAATGACGGTGGAACAGGCGTAAGCGCCCTGCCCATTCCGGATCGGCTCTTCGATACCGCGTAAGCAGTACCCCGTTAAGGACAAAGCTTTAACCCCTGAAACCCGGACATTTCTATTTGGCTGGCAAGCGGACATTTCAGAATGGCCTCGACATTCGTTTACTTTCCCGGTTTTCATATATGCATATAAATAAAAGCGATAAGCGAGCCATGGATTTGATATCCATCAAACCCAGTGGGTATCTCACCCTGTGCGGGAAAGCTACCCTGAATCAGGGCCAGCCCCAAGTTTCACGGCCCATCGGCCCCGATGCATCAGTCGTTGCGGGTCAAGGCGATTGAGCGTTCCAGCCGCCCATAAACAAGAACATCTAACGTCCTCTCTCACCATGAATCATCGAATGACGAACTGGTTTGCCTGGAGACACGGAAAGCTTCAGGGCTGGGTCTTCGCCGCACTGGCGATGCTTGGACACGGCGCGATGGCCGCCAACTCTCCGGCCGCTTCCGCCGCTTCCGTCGCTGTCACGCAGACCGCCGATGCCGATCTGGTCGCGCACGGCGCCTATGTCGCGCGCGCGGGCGACTGCGTCGCCTGCCACACGGCGCCCGGCGGCAAGGCGATGGCCGGCGGCCTCGCGCTGACTACGCCGTTCGGCGCGGTCTATTCGACCAACATCACGCCGGACGAAGCGACCGGCATCGGCCGCTACACCTTCGCCGAGTTCGAGCGGGTCATGCGCAAGGGCGTCGCCGCCGACGGACACAACCTCTATCCCGCGATGCCTTATCCGTCGTACGCGAAGATCAGCGACGAGGACATGCATGCGCTGTACGCCTACCTGAAACAGGGCGTCCCGGCGGTTTCGCAGGCCAACCGGCCGCTCGGCATCAAGTGGCCGTTCAACATGCGCTGGACGCTCACGTTCTGGAACTGGGCCTTCCTCGACGACGCGCCCTTCACGCCCGATCCGGCCCGCGACGCGGTCTGGAATCGCGGTGCGTATCTGACGCAGAGTCTCGGTCACTGCGGCGCGTGCCACACGCCGCGCGGCATCGGATTCCAGGAAAAGGCGCTGTCCGATACGGGCAGCAACGGCAGCCTCTTTCTCTCGGGTGCGACGGTCGAGTCGTGGCACGCGATCAATCTGCGCAGTCTGTGGACGGACGACTATCTCGTCACGCTGCTCAAGACCGGGCAAAACCGCTATACGTCGGCGGCGGGCGGCATGACCGACGTCGTTCACCACAGCACGCAATACCTGAGCGACGCCGACCTGAAGGCGATGGCCGTCTACATGAAGTCGCTGCCGCGCGGCGCGGACGCGAGTCCGGCCGTCGCGCAGACGGCGGCGGCCGTCACCACGGCGGCGGCGGCCGAGCCCGCCGCGCTCTTCACGTCGAAAGGCGGGCTCGGATACGCGCAGTTCTGCGCGTCCTGCCACCAGACGGACGGACGCGGTTTTTCGTCGGTGTTCCCGCCGCTGTCGGCTAACCCGGCCGTGCTGTCGGCCAACGTCGATTCGCTGATCCACGTCGCGCTCACGGGCTGGACGTCCGCGCAGACCTCGACCTATCCGCGTGCCTACACGATGCCGGCGTTCGATCAGTTGTCCGATCAGGAACTGGCCGGCATCCTCACGTTCGTGCGTAGCAGCTGGGGCGGCCACACGGATGCGATCACCGCGTCGCAGGTCGCCAGACTGCGCGGCCAGGTCGTGACGAACCCTGCCCGCACGCAGGCGTTCAGGACGCCGCGCTTCGCCGCGATGCTCGACGAGCCGAACGCGACGCAGCTCGTGCGCGGCATGCGGCTGAACATGCAGACGAAGGCGCTGCTGCCGGGGCATGTCGGCGATTCGCTGAACTGCGCGAGCTGCCACCTCAACTCCGGGACGGTGGCGCTGGCCTCGCCGTTCGTCGGCTTGTCGACGCAGTTTCCGAGCTACGCGTCGCGCGCCGGCAAGGTGATCTCGCTGGCCGATCGCATCAACGGCTGCTTCCTGCGCTCGATGAACGGCAAGGCGTTGCCCGTCGATTCCGCCGACATGAAGGCGATGGTCGCGTACTTCGACTGGATGAAGGGCGATTACCACATGAACGAACAAATCGCGGGGCGCGGCGCCGGCAAGATCGACAACAAGCTCCAGCCGAATCTCGCGCACGGCAAGGACGTGTATTCGGCGCAATGCGCGTCGTGTCACGGTGCGAACGGCGAAGGCACGAAGCGCGCGGACGGCGAGTACGTCTATCCGCCGCTGTGGGGCGACCGGTCGTTCAACATCGGCGCGGGGATGGCGCGGCTCTACACGGCCGCGGCCTTCGTGAAGAACAACATGCCGGTTGGCGTGCGCAACCGGTTCCCGCTGGCGCAAGGCGGACTGAGCGATCAGGATGCAATCGACGTCGCGGCCTACTTCACGACCCAGCCGCGCGCCGACTTCGCGCCGAAGATCCACGACTGGCCGAACGGCGGCAAGCCGAAGGACTCGCGCTATTGAGGGCCGCGCGATGAAGCCGTTCGCGTCCGCCGATCTGGCTGGACGCGAACGGCTCGCGGGAGCGCGCCATTTCGCCACGGCGCTGCCCTGCGTGCGGCAGCCCGCACGGACTGGATCACGCACCATCGCGAAACCGCCTAATCTTTAAGCATCGGGCCGTTGTTTTCTGCTCGCCGTCCGGAAGCTCCGATGCTCTTCCATCGCACTTCGCCGGCGGCGCACGACGCGCCGCCGCCTCACCCTCATCACCCGCGCCATCCGCTGCCGGCGCGCGTCGCTCGCGCTGCGTTGTTTGCGGCGCTGCTCGTCGTCTGCGCGGTTGCGGCCGCACCCTCCGCCCCTGCCGCACCCACCGCTTCCGCCGCGCCTTCGGCCGTCGTCGTGATGACCGTCAACAGCGCGATCGGGCCCGCGAGCGCCGATTTCGTCGTCCGCACGCTCGCGCGTGCCGCGCAACGGCGCGCGCCGCTCGCGATCATCCAGCTCGATACGCCGGGCGGGCTCGACACGTCGATGCGTCAGATCATCAAGGCGATCCTCGCATCGCCGGTGCCGGTCGCCGCGTTCGTCGCACCGGGCGGTGCGCGCGCGGCGAGCGCAGGGACGTATATCGTGTACGCGAGCCACTTCGCGGCGATGGCGCCGGGCACCAACCTCGGCGCGGCGTCGCCGGTGCAGTTCGGCATCGGCGGCGCGGGTAGTCCAGCAGGTCCAGCAGGTCCAGCAGGTCCAGCAGGTCCAGCCGGCCCTGGTGTCGCAAGCGGCGCCAGCGCCGCATCGGCAGCGCAGCCTGGCGGCGCCGAATCGACCGAAGCCCGCAAGGTCATGCACGACTCCGCCGCCTACATCCGCGGACTCGCGCAGATGCGCGGGCGCAACGCCGCCTGGGCCGAGCGCGCCGTTCGCGATGCCGTAAGCCTGTCGGCGACCGAGGCGCTCGATCAGCACGTCATCGACCTGATCGCCGATAACCCCGTCGATCTCGCGCGCCAGCTCGACGGCCGCACCGTGCTGACCTCGGACGGCAGGGTGCGCGTCGCAACCGCACATGCGCCGCTCGTGTTCGTCGAGCCCGACTGGCGCAGCCACTTCCTGTCGATCATCACCGATCCGAATGTCGCGCTGATCCTGCTTTCGCTCGGCGTCTACGGGCTCTTCTTCGAGTTCGCGAACCCCGGCTTCGTGCTGCCCGGCGTCGTCGGCACGATCTGCCTGCTGATCGGCCTCTTCGCGATGCAACTGCTGCCCGTCAACTACGCGGGCCTCGGCCTCGTGCTGCTCGGGCTCGGCTGCCTCGTCGCCGAGGCGTTCCTGCCCACGTTCGGCGTGCTCGGTTTCGGCGGCATCGTGGCGTTCGCGATCGGCGCGCTGATGCTGATCGACACGAACTCGCCGGGCTACGGCATTCCCATTCCGCTGATCGCCGGGCTTGCGCTCGGCGGCGCAGCGTTCGTCGCGACGGTGTCGAGCGTTGCGCTGCGCGCGCGGCGGCGGCCCGTCGTGACCGGCGCGGAGGCGATGGTCGGCAGTGTCGGCGAAGTGATCGACGGCGGCCTGCAGCCCGACCGTCCGGCCGGCGCGACCGGCCACGCGCCCCCGGCGACGGGCTGGGTGCGCGTGCACGGCGAGCGCTGGCAGGTCGCCTGCGACGCTCCGCTCGCCGCAGGCCGCCAGGTGCGCGTGACGGGCCGCACCGGCCTGAAGCTGACCGTCACGGCGCTGCCCGAAACCTCGCACGCACCCCACACGCCGCCAGAAGGAGAACAATCATGATCGGCTTCACGTTTGGCTTTTCGAGCTTCCTGCTTGTCCTGGTGATACTGCTCGCCGCCTCGTCGATCCGCATCTTCCGGGAATACGAGCGCGGCGTCGTGTTCATGCTCGGCCGGTTCTGGAAGGTCAAGGGGCCGGGGCTCGTGCTCATCATCCCGATCGTCCAGCAGGCGGTCCGCATCGACCTGCGCACGGTCGTCTTCGACGTGCCGTCACAGGACGTCATCACGCGCGACAACGTATCGGTGAAAGTGAACGCCGTGGTGTATTTCCGCGTCGTCGATCCAGAAAGGGCCGTAATCCAGGTCGCGCGCTACTTCGAAGCGACGAGCCAGCTCGCGCAGACCACGCTGCGCGCGGTGCTCGGCAAGCACGAGCTGGACGCTCTCCTCGCCGAGCGCGAGCAGTTGAACGCCGACATCCAGAAGACGCTGGACACGCAGACCGACGCGTGGGGGATCAAGGTCTCGACGGTCGAAATCAAGCATGTCGACCTGAACGAGACGATGATCCGCGCCATCGCCCGCCAGGCCGAAGCCGAGCGCGAACGGCGCGCCAAGGTGATTCACGCCGAGGGCGAACTGCAGGCGTCCGAGAAGCTGCTGCAGGCCGCGCAGCGGCTCGCACTGCAGCCGCAGGCGATGCAGTTGCGTTACCTGCAAACGCTCACGACGATCGCCGCCGACAAGAACTCGACCATCGTGTTTCCGCTGCCGATCGACCTGCTGACGGTCCTCGTCGACCGCCTCGGCCCGCGCGGCGAACGCTGAGCGCTGTGAGCGCCGCACCCGCCCTCCGCTTTCGCTCTCCGCCTCCGCCTTCGCCCGACAGCGCGGCCCGTGCCTGACCGTACGCGACCGCACACGGGCACGGCGCCTGCTGGCGCCGGGACAAGTACACTCGTCGCGAAGGCCCGCGACGGATTCACGCGATCGCGCCACAATGGCGCCCCATTTCGGAGAAACAGTCATGGCGAACGACACGATGCTGGCGCAGATGCGAGACAAACCCGGCTTCATCGCGGCGCTCGACCAGAGCGGAGGCTCGACGCCGGGCGCGCTGCGCCAGTACGGCATCCCGGACAGCGCCTACGGCACGGACGCCGAGATGTTCCGCCTGATCCACGAAATGCGCGTGCGGATCATCACCGCGCCGGCGTTCACCGGCGAGGAGGTGATCGGCGCGATCCTGTTCGAGGCCACCATGGACGGCACGGCGCAGGGCAAGCCCGTGCCCGTGTTCCTGTGGGAAGACCGCGGCGTGGTGCCGTTTCTGAAAGTCGATAAGGGGCTCGAAGCCGAAGCGGACGGCGTGCGTCGCATGAAGCCGATTCCGGGGCTCGACGCCCTGCTCGATCGGGCGGTGACGGCAGGCATCTTCGGCACGAAGATGCGCTCGGTGATCGAGCGGGCGTCTCCCTCGGGCATTGCGGCGGTGGCCGCGCAACAGTTCGAACTGGGCGCGCAGATCGGCTCGCACGGCCTCGTGCCGATTCTCGAACCCGAGGTCTCGATCAGGATTCCCGACAAGGCCGAAGCGGAGGCGCTGCTGCGCGCGGAATTGCTCAAGGGCCTCGACGCACTGCCGGACTCGCGCAACGTCATGATCAAGCTGACGATTCCCGACACGCCGGACTTCTATCTGCCGCTGATCCGGCATCCGCGCGTCGTGCGCGTGGTGGCGCTCTCGGGCGGCTACACGCGCAGCGATGCGTGCCGGCGCCTCGCGGCCAATCACGACATGATTGCGAGTTTTTCGCGGGCGCTCATCAACGATCTGACGAAGTCCATGAGCGACGCCGAATTCGACGCGACGCTCGCGGCGAGCATCGACGAAATCTGGATGGCGTCCGTCGAGAAGACCTGACCGTCCGCGTCCGCGGAGCCCGTGCGTGGAACGTCATACGCCGTCCCGGCAGCCCTACGGGGCATACGGTTATACTTGACGCTTCCTGTTTTCTCGATGCGCACTGGCCATGAGGCGGTTACTTTGCCTGATCGTCCTGCTGCCGGGGCTCCTGCAGCAAGCGTGGGCCCAGCAGAGCCCGGCGACGCCCGAAACGATCTCCACCTACCTGACGCAGCGCTTCGGCGTGGCGAAGCACAAGGCCGCCCAGATCTCGGCCGCGGTCGCCACGGCGGCGGAAAAGTATTCGCTGCCGCCCGCCGTCCTGCTCGCCATCATTTCGATCGAATCGCGCTTTCGCGACAAGGCGCACGGCGCCAACGGGGCGACCGGCCTGATGCAGGTCGTGCCGTCGGCGCACCGCAACCTGCTGCGTCACGTGGCGGATCTCACCGATCCCAACGTCAACATCGACATCGGCTCGTCGATCCTGTACGGCTACAAGCGCGCCGCGGGCGGCGACCTCGATGCCGCCATGAAGAACTACGGCGGGTCGACGACCTACGCGCAAAAGATCGAGTCGCGCGCCGTCGAGTTCGCCTCGCTCTTCGACACCGCCCACGCGGGCTCCGATGCGGCCAGTGCAGTGGCCGTGCCGGCGGTGTTCCTGCCGCCGCTGGCCGATGACCGCGCGTCCGTGACGTCGGCGTCACCGGCGGCATCGGGCGCAGCAGCCCTCCCGGCCGTCGATAGCCGTCCCAACTGAATATTTTCGAACTTCGCCTCGACTACCCGGACGGCGGCGTGATGCGCCGTGGGTACGACGAAGCGTAGAGACGCCGGGCGCCATGGCCCGGCGATCGTCGATGACGCTTATGCGCCCGTTGCGGGCGGCTCGGCGCTTTCAGAGGCCGGCGCCTGAACCGGCACGTCGGCTTGCGGTTGCTCAGGCTGAGGATCGCCAGGCACCTCGGCCGCCGCCTGCGGCTGTTCCGCGGCCGCCTGAGCGTTGGCCCCCTCCTGCGCCCGCGCTTCGGCCTTCGCCTTCTGGCGTGCCAACGCAGCGTTCGCCCGGCCGACGTGCGACGGATCGATGCCCGGACCCGCGGACGCGCTGCCGTCCAGCTCGTAGCGCGAGCCGCCGGCCGCGACTTGCTCGTGATAGCGCGGGTGGTTCACGTGGCGCTTGAGCACGGCCACGATCAGCGTGCGCTCGTAGTCCGGGTGGCGCGCAACGAGATCCTCGGCGACGCCGATCTTCAGCGGCAGCCGGTCGCGGAACGCCGGATAGTGCTTCGCAAACACGTTCCAGACCTTGTTGAGCTGGCGGTTGCGCTCGATGCGAGCTTTTTCGGCATCGCTCAGGTTCTCAGCGGGCTTTGCCTGTGCGCGCGGAGGCCGCTGGCGGTGTTGCGCGGGGCGCTCGCCGGGCTTCTGCGGACGTGCCTGGGCGTGTGCCTGCCCCTGCCCCTGCTTCGGCTGCTCGCGCTTGTCGCCGCCTCTCTCACCCTTGCCGCCCTGCGTCCGGCCGCCGGGCTGCTGCGCGCGCGTGCGCGGGCGCCCGTCTTTCGAACGGTCGTCCCTGGCCTGTGCCGGCGGGCCCGTGCGGACGGGCTTGTCCTGCGGCGCCTGCTGCTGTTCTTCGGGCGTTTGCCCCGTGCCCTTCCCCATGCTCCTCTTGATTTCCAGAAGACCTTCCTTGAAGCTCAGGGTGCGGCGTTGTTGCGATGCGGCTTTCACGTCCAGCTCTCTTCCTTATGGGTTCGGCCGCTATGATACAGAATCGCGAGCAGCATTTCTGGCGCGGTGCGTCACAGGCCACCCGATCAGACGATGCCGCCCCGCCCGCGACCGGCATTTGCCTGCGCATTCCCGTACGCACTGCCGCTTCGGCCGCGACAACATCTCGCGCGTGCTCCCTTCACTCCTGAGCGTTTTCCATGACTTCATCCACGTCCTCCAACGCCTCGATTTGCGCCATCGTCACCGGACATACGCGCGGTCTCGGCGCCGCACTCGCCGACAATCTGCTCGCGCGCGGCATCCGCGTGCTCGGGCTCGGGCGCGGCGTGCATGCGTCGCTCGCCGAACGTCACGAGACGCCGTTCGAACAGACCGTGCTCGATCTCGCCGATATCGCGGCTATCGAGCAATGGCTCGCGACGGACGCACTGCGCGCCTTTAACGGCGATGCGAGCTGCGTACTCCTCTTCAACAACGCCGGCACCGTCGATCCGATTGCGCCGTGCGGCGCGCAGGACGCAGGCGCGCTCGCACGCGCGATCGCACTGAACGTTGCGGCGCCGCTGATGCTTGCGAACGCGCTCGCCTCGCCGCGCGCCGCGAACGCAGAGGCATCGCGGCGCATCGTGCATGTGTCGAGCGGCGCGGCGCGCAACGCTTATGCGGGCTGGAGCGTGTACTGCGCGACGAAAGCGGCGCTCGATCATCACGCACGCGCGGTGGCGCTCGACGCGCCGCACGGCGTACGCATCTGCAGCGTGGCGCCTGGCGTCGTCGATACGGGGATGCAGGCGACGATCCGCTCGACGAGCGTCGAGCAGTTCCCATTGCGCGATCGCTTCGAGCAGTTGAAGCAGAGCGGCCAACTGTCCACGCCCGAATCGGCTGCGCAACAGTTGATCGATTACGCGCTGAGCGACGCATTCGGCTCCACGCCGATCGCCGATGTTCGCGAACTTGCGACGAATTGAGCTGGTTCCCGCAAAACCTCACCTTCGTGTGCCGCCTGAGCGGCAAGCGCACGATCTCAACGCATTGTTTGCACGGGATATCGCGCGGGCTGGCCGCACACGTCGACGGCTTGCTCCCGCAAACACTCACCTTGGCGTGCGGCGGGTCGATCAAGTCAGAGCGACGTTCGGACGCACCGCCTTCAGGCGGCGTGCGCCGCCGGCCAGCGTGAGCAGCGCGCCGATCGCCAGCAGATCGCCCGCGAGCCGCGCCGGAAAAACCGCCATGACATGCATGGCGCGCAGCAGCGTATCGATGACGTTCGACACCACTGCCCCGCCCAGGAAGCAGACGAGCGCCTGCTGCCCGATGCTGACCACGCCCGGCATCCGCTGCGCGAGACGGCTTATCCAGCCGAGGCGCACAGCCTGCGCTGCCAGCCACGCGACCGCGCCGAAACTCACCATACGCAGGCTCGCGAGGTTCTGCTTCATGTAGCCGGGCTGCGGATCGAGATTGGCGAAGAGACGGATGGACGCCAAGGCCAGAACCAGTGCGATCGCAATCGCTGTGATCGCGCGGCCCGACGGCGACAACTGGAATTCACGCGATACGGGGTGTAGCCGGCACAGCAAGCCGAGCACGAACATGGCCTGCCAGGCGAACGGATTGAACGGCCAGCTCGCGCCCGGCGCGGTCGGCAGATAGCGCACCAGCCAGCATGAGGCGAACCAGATGCCGAAGCTGCCTACGAGCGTGAAATCGGGCGAGCGCACCGCGGCCGGCATGATGAGCGGCAACGCGAGCACCAGCGCGACGTACATCGGCAGTACGCCTGCGAGATACGGTTGATCGCGAAAGATCGCGATGTTGGCAAGCATTGCTAACGGATGTGCCGCGAAGCGCAGAAAGCCCGATTCGCCGACGAGCGGCGAATCCACGCGAAGCATCACGGCTGCCGCACCCGAAAGCAGCATCAACGCGGCCGTGCAGAGGTAAGCCGCGTAGATCTCGCGGCCGCGTCGCAAGAAGCGCTGGTTGGCCGTCTGAACATTCTTGCGCGCCGCGATTGCAAGCCAGCTCGACGCCGAAACATATCCGCTTACGAACACGAATACCTCGGCGGAATCGCAAAACGCAAAGTTATGCAACATCGCATGCGAGAGCACGCTTGCCGGAATGTGATCGAGTGCAATCGCGATCAATGCGAATCCGCGGAAAAAATCTATTTCGATCGATCGCTTCGCAGTCTGACTCATCAATGACAGCTCCCGTGCGGGTCGAAGATTACGATTGAATAAATCGCGGCCTGCCGATGTGGGCAAATCAGCAACGAGCATGAATAATTACGTAAGGAATGCAGATCAAGCTCACTGGCCGTTCTCGCCGCATACGCGAATCTTTCCGGTGATCAACCGGCGAAAGGCTGCTGTAACGATCGGCGGGCGCGAATGGACTCTAATGCGACTTTAATGCCAGATATGCCGCGAATGGGTTTTCGTAACAGCCGGTAGCATTTATAGCGTGCGTTCGGTCCCTACGATTCGCGAACCTGTCATACGCGCCAGTTTCGCTCGCTGGTGAATGCGCGCGAGTTCGGTGCATGAACTGCACGACAAAGTAACGTGCGCCCGCTACTGGTGCCGCGTCGTTGCCCGTCGCGCGCATTACAAGGCATCGTTCATGCAGAGCGCACGATTTCTCCGTGCATACTTTGTTGCACGCCTTGTCATTGCGCCGGTTCCCTACCGTTGGAGGCAGAGAACGCTATCGGAGGAATAGAAGCTGCCGATGTCGAGACACGGCAAGCGCGCGCTGCACGCAGCAGCGAGCCTCCGGATCGCGAGCACGATGGAAGATTAAACGGCCGTCGCGCGCTATGCCACCGCGGAGCCCGCCTCGAACGTGTCGATCAGGCATCGCCGCGCGTCGAAGTAGGCGGTACTGTCCGGTCCGTGTGCCATGGCCGCGTCGAGCAGGGCTTGCCGCTCCATCGAATCGGTGACGCCATCCTGCAGGAGCGCTTTGACGTCGACGAAGAAATGGGTGAGAGGACATGCCCGGCAGAACGGCTCTATTGCCTGCGGCATTTGCGCGATTCCCTTTGCGGAAGACGGATTGCCGAGGGTCCCCGCGACATGCCCGAACGCCGCGGTGTCGCCAAGGAGGAGATGCAGTTTTTCCTCCCATATCAGGAGGTGTGCGAGTTTGCCTAGCGTGCTCTTCGGCGATCCTGCACGGTCGCGCGGCACGAGATCGCACGCCATCCATGCGGTCAACTCGTCGGCCACCATCGGCTGCGCAATACGGTAGCCTTGCACCGCGTCGGCCTTCAGGATCACCACGGCTTCCAGAAGCGCATCGTCCTCCACGCCTTCGACAATGACCGATTTCCCGAGAGCGTGTCCGAGTCGCGTCGTCTGATAGATAAAACTCAGGATACCTGATGTATTGTGCCCGGCCAGACTGACGATGCTGCGATCGATCTTGATCCAGTCGATCGGCAGTTCGCGCAGGCGCCAGAGGCCGCCGGCCCCCGTGCCGGGATCGTCGTCGGCGAGCTTGATGCCGAGCGTCCTGAAGCGGACGATCTCCGCGCCGACATCGACCTCGGAGGGCAGCGCATCGGTTTCGACGATTTCGAGCATGAGAGCGTCCGGAGGGCAGCCGTGTTTCTCAAGCGCGTTTTGCGTCGCTTCGAAATAGCGGATGTCACCGAATGCACTCGACGGCATATTGACCGACACGTTCAATTCGTTGCCGTCGTACAGCCATTGCATCCGGTATGAGAGTGCCTGTTCTAGTCCGCGGACGTAGAGTTCGAGTAAATCGTCGGACGTGAAAACCGGCAGGAACTCGCCCGGTGTCAGCAGACGCGTACCGTCGAAGATGCGTGCAAGCATTTCCACCTTCGTCACGCGGTCGGTCTTCAGGTCGAGGATCGGCTGGCAATACATCCGGAGTGCATCGGAGCGCAGCAGCGCTTTCCAGCGCCGCCGTATCGCATACGAAACGGTGCGGGCGGTGCCCTGCTGGTTTGCTATCCGGCTCATTGCGAACCCGAGCAGCGTCTGAAGCAGATCGGTGAATGCCATCTGGTCCGCCGACGAATATCCGCCCGGATACGCGCTATACAGCATCAGGATCGCCGTCGGCGGACGGCGCGACTGGCACAGCGGAATCGCGACACACGAGCGCAGCCCTTTACGCCTGGCCATCGCGCGCCAGGGCACCATGCGCGAATCGGTTGCCACGTTGACGCAGCGCTCGATCGTCCGGCTGTGCCAGGCGGGAAGCACGAGGCCACTGGCGTCGTGCGCGGGCCCCGTGTCCGGCATGCGGCCCGACGACGGCCTTTCGAGTATCCGCCCCGAAGTGGCCTCGACGCGAAACAGCCCATGCCGGTCCGGTTGACCAATCGAACAGCCGGCAACGTCTGCGCAAGCGCTGAGAATTTCGACGGCGCCGTCGATCAAATCCGCGTAACTTTCGATCTTCCACGCCAGCCGTGCGATACGCATCAGCACGTTTTGGCGCTCGTCCTGCAACTGCTGGTATGCCTCGGTCTGCCAGGCCAGATCGCGATTGAGACGGCGGCCGAACAGCGTGAGCGCTCCGTCTCCATCCAGCTCGCCGAGCCGCTCGCGTATCGAAGCGGCAAGAATGCCGCGGCTGCGCACGAGCTCCTCACGATCGAGTCCGACGATCGCATGGATGCGGCCGATCCGCAGCGCCATCGTCCGATGGTCGTTTTCAGAGAGGTCGGCGCTCGCCAGCGTGAAGAGATTCTGGATCTGCTGCGATTTCAGGTGTTGTCGTTCGGGACCGGTTAATTCGTCGAGAATGAGCCGCGATTTCGGCAACCGCGCGAGACGCAGATAAAAGTCGTTGACGATGCCAAGCGCTTCGCGCTGAAGCGCTGCGGACAACGGCGCGAGCTGGGACGCCCACTCGCTTTCGTACAAGGCCGTCGCCGGCGCACGCGGCGCGCGGTTCCGTTTCGGTGCCGCTTCATCCTGCGATGCCCAGCGCCACCAACGGGACCGGTGTCCGCGCCGCATTTTGCTTTCACGCAGCGCCCGGTCTGCTTCGGACATCACTGCGGCGAATGGGGTCGTGCGTGCGTTCGTCCAGAGCGCGAGGCCGAGGCTCGCACCGCATTGCCATGCTGTGTCTCCGATGAGCACCGGCTGCGTGAGCCGTTCGTGCAGCCGGTCTAGAAACGGCATGAGCGCCGAGACCGGATCGCGCGCACCTTCGAGCACGATCACGAATTCGTCGCCGCCCACGCGCGCTACGAAGTCGCTCGCGCGCAGCTCGCCCTGAATGCGTGTAGCCGTCGCGCGCAATACGCGGTCTCCGGCATCGTGGCCGAACAGATCGTTGACGGGCTTGAATCGGTCCAGGTCGAGCAGGCCGACCACAAGCGGTACCTTCTCGCGTTCGGCGCGCGACACCACGTGCTGGAGATAGTGTTCGAGCGCCGTCATGTTCGGCAGGCCCGTCAACGAGTCGCGCAACGAGAGTTCGCGCAGGTATTCCTGTTCCGCGCGCAGATTGAGCCGTTCCAGCACGACGCTCGCGATCAATTCGACGTGTGCGAATGCCGTCATCCATTCGGGCGCTGCGAAATGGTCTTCGGCGCGGGCAAACAGGCAGAGCAACCCTCCGGTCCGGCCATCGTGCGTCAGCGGGATTGCCGCGCACGCGCGCCAGGGCGTGTCATGGGTGGGCGATTCCGGCGGCAACGCAGCGATTACCGGTTGCCGGGTTCGCCATGCGCGCCCGAACGGTTCGATCTCTTCGCTGCTGTCCGTGCGAACCGGGACACGCGCATGCCCCATATATTCCCGCACGCCGGCTCCAGCGAACGGCCCCGCTTGCAACTGGCCTTGCGAATCGAGCGTTCCCGCATAGGCACCGTCCGCACCTTCGCGCACGGCCCAGTCGACCAGCGTGGCGGCCAGTGACGCGAATTCCGCAGCGTTCAGCACAAGCCGGTCCAGAGCGAGCACGCTCTGGAACAATGTTTCCGTTGTCTGGGTCATGTTCTGTGGTGGCGAATCTCGACGAGCCCGCGCACCGCGCGAATGCGACGATTACCTGTCGCGACTATTCGGCACGTTCGCGCAAACGCTCGACAGTCGTACCCGATTGCCGGGCCGGCCACGCGCGCTGCCATGTCATTCGATCGATCCGGTTCAACGTCGCGTTCGTCCGGTCGATGTATTTCGTCTGCGTATTCGCCGTCGTACCGATTTCGGCTATCGCACCATTCCCCCGCGCTGATGAATTCGACGTCTTTATGGATCTCGCAATCGTTGTCGTCTATTAAAGTGCCGATATTTTTCGCTGCGTTCGTGTTCCGCTCGACGCGCATTCGCGCTTTATATGATCCGGCATATAGATTATCCCGCATCGACGCAATCGAAGTTCCGCGTAAGCAATAATCCTGAATTCGTAAATTTGATTTGATATTTCCACCCGTACTTGCACGTTTTATCTGGAAGAAACACCCCAAATTTTCTGATTGCAACGTGTCATTTCACGAAGCATGGGCGTCGTTGCTTTGGGATCGAGCATCGCGCGCAGACAACAACCGCACACCTCAAGCCTCGACTACCGGGAGGTGGATATTAAGCAAACAGCATAAAAGCAGGATTGCGCGTTTTTCCGCACCATCCGATGAATTTCCGGGCGCAATGCGTATCAACATCGAGCGTGCAGAAACACGTTCTATTCCGCATAAAAAGGGTGCTAAGGAAGCCTCAAAGAGTGAGGTGCGTCGGCTTCCGAATCTGCTTTTTCAACGAAATGACGCATTGCGAGGTCTATGAATGTGAATGTATCCGCTGCTGCGCAGTACGGGGGGCTCCCGCGACGCATATGCAGTATTGAAAATTGACTATTCGCAATTTCCTTATGCCGCTCTTAGACGGTTTTGTGTTTGACGCGTCATAAGATTCCCTGTTCATGCGACCCCGTTTCACTGCGAGAGTATGAACGGATTCGTTATCATCGCTCCTCAAAACTCATGCCTCCGGACTCGCCCACGGAAGCCTCGCAGCATGAATTGGTTTCGCCACTGAATTTGTTCATTCATGAAAGACGATGCATCAAACGGCAAGAATCGGCGCTTGCAGCCGGATGCTCTTCCGAACGAATGCATGTCATGTGGCGTCAAGGCCCTCTGTCTCGGCGGCAACCTCGATGACTGGCAAATGATGAGTCTCGCGGGACTCGTTATCCAGCGAAGAAGAGTCGTACCGGGCGAAGTCATCTACGAGGAAGGCGCGCGACTCACCAATCTCTTCACGGTAGCAAGCGGCGCGTCGAAATCAGTCCTCCGCCTGGCCGATTCGGCGCAACACATTACGAACTTGTCGTTTCGGGGCGATCTGGCCGGCTTCGCGGGCGTGTATTCGGGCGCCTACACAGAGACGCAGATCGCACTGGAGAACAGCATCGTTTGCGTGATCCCCTATCGACACCTCCTCGAATACATTCAGCACGACCGGCTGGTCGGCCGCCAGTTTCATCGGCTGGTTTCCCGGATCATGGCGCAGCGCCAGCAGATCATGATTTACACCGCTAGCAGCAGCGCCGAACTTCGGGTCAGTGGTTTTTTGCTGTGGTTTTCGGACCGGCTGGCGGAACGTCGCCAACGGCCAACGGAGTTTTCCCTGCCCGTCAGCCGCAATGATCTTGCCGCCTTCATCGGCCTGCGGGTCGAGACCGTCAGCCGTGCGTTCACGCGCTTGCGGGAACTCTGTCTGATCGAAACCAATGGCCGGAAAATTTGCATCAGGGATTTATATGCGCTTCGCAGGCTCCACGTCGTGTCGCATAGCGCATCGTCGAACGACGGGTAATCGAGTGGTTGTGGAAAATCCACGTTCGAGAGAGCGCTAGCGTGAACCTGCCGCCCCTGACGATTGCGCGACCGCCCTCCCGCATGAGGGCGCCCTTCGACCAGAATTGCGTCTGCCACGAGAAAACAGGCAGACGCCTGCGAATCGGATATCCGGCGAATTAATTGAACGGAAACATGAGCCGGCCCGACACGCTCGTGTAGCGATAACCGTTGTTGCCGCCCGAGAAGCCAGACGCGTGGTCGTTGGTCGTTTCCACGGCCACCTGCCACTGCACTTTCTGGTTCCGGTAATTTTGCAGGCCGATGCGCGCCCCCCAGATATTCGTTCCGCCACCGTCCGTATTCTGATGCCCGGCATCGGCGCTGACGAAGAACACGACCTTGCTGGCGAATGCGGTTCGCCACGAAAGTCCACCCGAGTACTCATTCAGCCATTGCGGCGAATAATAGTTGCCCTGGTCCGGATTGCTGTCGTAGTACGTGCGCGTTTTGATATAGGCGCTCAGACCATAGTTCGGCAACAGATCGTAACTCCAACGCGTGCGCAGCATTGGACGTGTATTGCTGTCCGAAAACCACATCGCGCCCGCGACTGCCCCAACCGAAAAACGCGGCGTAAATTGATGATCCAGCACCAGCATCAGGCTGTTATAGGTCAGCCCTTGCTCGAGCCCGGCAATCGAATCGACCACGTCGCGCTCGGCACTCACGCCCAACGACGTATCTTTAGTGACGTGGCGCATGTAGTCGAGTGAGCCGATCGCCGTGGTGTGACCGTCCGTGTCCGAGACCCCGAGTCGCGCATCCAGTGTCTGCTTCGAATCGATCAGGTGATACTGGCCGTACAGACCGCGTCCATAGGCGCCCGACCAGTCCGGTGCATCGAAGTACGAGAAAGAAGCGCCGAGACCCCATCCGTTCGAGAAAAGATAGCCGAGGTTCGTCCGTTCTTCCTGAAAGCGGTCGCTGTCACTGCTGAACAACGTGTCGCCGCTCAGCGCACCATGAGTGCCAATACCACTGGAAGACTGAGCGTGCGCGAGCGAGGCAAACGTCAGTACACCGGCCACGCTCAGTGCGTGCCAGAGTCCCCACGCATTGCGGGTGCGGCTTACATGCATGAATGATCCTTTTAAGCGTTACTTGGTGCCCCAGCGTTTGCCACGCGTGACGAATTCCTGGACATAGCCCACCACACAGGCGGGTTGCAGAACGAGCCCGTAAAGCAGGCTGTAGAAAACAAAACCGAGCGGGTTCCGGCGTACTTTCAGTCCCTGCTCCGTAAACATGCGGGACTGGATCCGGAACATGATGCCGTTGACCAATATCGCTATCGGCAACACGAGAAGCGTCATGGGCCCGGCAATCCAGTAGATGCCGAACAGCGCCAATATGAGCCCGGGCACGAACGCGAGCGTATAGACCAGGTCCATATACGGGAAGAGCAGGTTCCACCATATGAACAACGTGATCATTCGCGGCTTGAACAGCAATTGCCAGTGCGCCTTGAACGCTTCCATCAGCCCGCGCGACCAGCGCTGGCGTTGGCGGATAAACTGCGGCCACTTCTCGGGGGCATTCGTAAACAGACAGGCGTTTTCGGCGTAGCCAACGCGATATCCCTGCTTCAGAATGGCCCAGGTGAGCACGATGTCCTCGCCCACCGCGGTCGGCCAGCCGCCAACGTCGCGCAGCACTTCCGTGTCGTACGCGGAAAATGCACCCTGCGCGACCAGCGTGCCTTGATAAAGACTCTGCAGACGCTTTACCGCGGCAATGCCGTGAAAGTAGTCCCACTCCTGAATTCGCGTGACGAAATTCGTTCGTGAATTTCTTACCAGTACGGCCCCCGCAACCGCTCGCGTGTTTACGGGGTCGCTGAGGTAGCGGCTCACAAGATTTGCCAGCGCGTTGCGATACAGATATGAATCGCCGTCGACAGTCACCGTGATGCCGTGGCGCACATGCTTCAACCCTTCGTTGAGCGCGCGCGCCTTGCCTCCGTTGCGAGGCATGTGGATGATCTCCAGCCACGCGTAGTCCAGACGATCGAGTTCCGCTGCCGTGCCGTCGGCTGAGCCATCGTTGATTACGATAACCTGCAGCGGGCCCGCGTATTCCTGCTTTGCGATGCTCTCGACCGTTTGCGCAATGCTGGCTTCCTCGTTGTATGCAGCCACCAGAATGCTGATTCCGGGCAGCACATCAATGTTTTCGCGGAAGGACGGCCGCCGGTCCATGATGAGACTCGACATGAGAAAAGCGTTCATGCCTCCGGGCAGAATCGCAATGCCGAACAGGATCAGATAGGCCCATACCGCGCCCATCTCCGAGATCATGTCCGCGAGCCAACGTTGGGCCAGGTGAAATGAGACGATGGACCACACCACTGCCAATGCGAGCGAGACCGCAAATTTCAGCTTGACGGGCAAGTACAGGCCCGATTTGCGCCCAGCGGATGATGAGGGCGGAGTGCCGTCGGGCGTCGGCTCCTTCCCCGGTGAACCATCAAAATGGCTTTGAGTTGTCATTTGCAGAGGATCAGAGGTTCGGAATTCCACGTTTATTAGCGAATTTCATGAGTTTGACGCAATCGTCCGTTCACGCATCTTCCCGGCGGGCCAGCAATGCCGCCGCCGCTGGACTGCCTGCGAATACTCGGCCACAGACAGGCTCGCGCCACGCGGCAATCGAATCAACGAAGCCCGCACGGCTCACACAGACGAAATTTCCCGGATTGGATGGCAACCTCGAATGTTCCGGCGGTCGCCGACGATATCGCGGCGGCATAGGGCCTGCGCACGCGATCTCTTACGTTTGACGCCGGAATTCGAACGAGACTTCCTCGCTCTGCTCAAGCGATGTATTTTTTCCGAACGTCTTCGCTAGAGGTGTTATCGCAACGTGGATGGCAGCATTATTTCGTATTCCCCGATATAAATTGCATGTCGTAATATTTCTGAAAACCAGATCGCCGACTCTACATTGCCAATAAACTGAATTTAATTATTTCGGCCCAGCCTGGTGCGCTAAAAAAATAAAGTGCAGATGTCTTTTTATTCTGGTTGCGGCCGGCAGCGAACATATCAGGCGTCTCCGCATATGTCCCCAATCGGCAGCCCGGATTAAAACATCTCCCCACCCCTCCGCTCGAACGGATTCGCTGATGTATATCAACAACATTGGCGTGTGTCAAGTGAGCGCGGATGAGCAAAGCCAGTGTCCACCGGGCTTTGTCGTATCGGCGCAACCGGGGTGATGCGCGCAAACGTTTTAATCAATATCTTGCTCTCCAACGCCCCGCCGATTATGAAACACTTTGCATTGACTAATTGGCCGATATCTATTTGTCACACAAATCGCCAGCGCGTTCGGTAGCACGATCTGAGGGGCCGCCAGATTCGACCTGAATTTCGATTGGGGAAATACGGGTATTTCAAAGCGGATTTAATCGTATTGGATCATCGGTCAGGGTCCGCCCTGGTCATGGCCACATAGTCTTATAAGGCTACCGCATCGAAATTCTTCGGCCTGCAGGCAATTTCTCCGAGGTCCGCCATGGAATTCACAAATGTTTCGCATCGCCACGCACTGCGACACTTTGCCCCTCAAGTTCCTGATGCACTCTGCCGCTAGGAAATAAGCGAAAGGCATGAAGTTGCCCGCCGGTGACGCCTGGAAATCGCTATTAGCATGCCAGTCGGCCGCTCACGCTTTCGTTTTGTTTCGAGTAAAAGATCGATGCCCACGAACTGCCAAACTATTCCAATCGCAAATCTTTTCGCGGGTGCACCGGCGGTGTGTCAGCTGGCGACCTCCGTATGCGAAGCTCGCTACTTCATCTTCAATAAACGTACCGAATCGATTATTCTGGGCAATTCCGAGCGAGACGTCCCTGTCCGGTCGCAGTTGACCGCCATCGCCGAGAGCGGCGATTACATCGGACAGACTGCAGGTACGGTCACTCGCGCCATGTTGCACGCGCATACCACACTGGAAGAAGTAGAGACAAATACGTGAGCGAATTGGACTACGTTTTGCGCGAGCGCGACGAAGCGCTCAACGACGCGCATCTCAGCTCGCGCCTGGCGGACCGGGTATTCGAGTCCGTTGTCGAAGGCATCATCGTGACCGACCGCCACGGCAAGATACAACGCGTGAACGAGGCATTCACGCGCCTTACCGGCTACACCGGAGCGGAGGTGCTGGGCCGCTATCCCAGCATTCTGAATTCCGGCCATCAGGACGCCGCGTTTTACAGGGCGATGTGGTCCGCGCTCATGACCGACGGTCACTGGCAGGGTGAAATCTGGAATCGCAGAAAGAATGGCGAGCTGTACCTTGAATATCTGACGATCACGAGCGTGCGTGACAAGGAAAATGTCATCGCCAACTTTGTTGGGATCTTCTCGGATATCACTCAACGTCGACAGAATGAAGAAAGGCTGCGCTTTCTCGCCACGCACGATGTCCTCACCGGACTCGCTAACCGTGTGGTGTTCGAAGAACGCCTGGAACGCGCCATCGTTCACGCGCAGAGGAACTTGGGCCGGTTTGCCGTTGAATACCTTGACCTCGACGGCTTAAAGCTCATCAACGACACGTTTGGCTATCAAACTGGCGATGACGTGCTCAAGGAGGTCGCCCAGCGCCTGCAACAGGCCGTTGGCAATAGAGGCACGGTCGCACGCCTCAGTGGCGACGAATTCGGCGTGATTCTGGAGGAATTCGATACCCTGCGTGAAGTTGGACAAGCAACCCGAGCGATGCTCGACGCGGTAAGCCGCCCCATCGATCTCGCCGGACACGTGACATTTATCACGTCATGCGTCGGTATCAGTACCTGGCCCGACGACGGCACACAGGCCGCAGATTTGATGATCCGCGCGAACCAGGCGATGTATGGTGCCAAAAGCCGCGGGCGCGGCGTATTTCAGTTCTTCGAGCGCCAAATGACGTCAGCGGCGATGGCGCAACTCGACACATTAGGCGAGTTGCATCGCGCGCTGGAAAAAAACGAATTCTGCCTTTTCTACCAACCACAGTACGCGCTTTCGACGATGCAGGTCGTCGGCGTGGAGGCCCTGTTGCGCTGGCGTCATCCGGAGCGGGGGCTCGTGCCGCCTGGAGAGTTCATCGCCATCCTCGAACAATCCGCCCTCGTCATTCCACTCGGACGCTGGATATTGCGCGAGGCCTGTAGACAGGCACGCTGCTGGCTCGATGCCGGCATCGAATTCGGACGAGTTGCGGTGAACGTATCGGCTCGCCAATTTCTCGATGGGGACTTCCTGCCGGATTTGATCGCGATTCTCGATGAAATCGGGTTGCCGCCCGACCGGTTGCAGGTCGAACTCCTCGAAAGCATGGCGATGAACACGCGCAAGGAAATCGGCGAGCTATTGCGCGAGCTGGTGGCGCGTCGCGTGAGCCTGGCCATCGACGATTTCGGCACCGGCTATTCTTCGCTCGCCTACCTCAAGGATCTGCCGGTAGACACGCTGAAGATCGATAGATCGTTCCTCGCTGGCAACGAGCAGAATCCAGACCGCGCGATCATTCGCGCAGTCGTGGCAATGGGACGTGCGCTCAACCTCGATGTCGTCATGGAAGGTGTGGAGACCGACGAACAGCTCGCGTTCCTGCAAGAGGCGGGCTGCAGTCAGGCGCAGGGCTTTCTGCTGGCGAAACCACAGCCGGCGGAACAAGTCGTTGCGTGCATGTCGCGCGTGGACAATCCGTGATCGTTCGACGAAACGACGCCTGAAGGGCGTCGTTTTTTGAGTGAATATTTCGGATACCGTCTTGATTACATCTGGCATGATGGATTACGTCAATAATTCCCCTATTTTTAACTGATGATTAAGATGCTAATCGACAATCATCTCGACTCCATTTCTTATTGCCCGGCCCGTAATTTTTCAACACATCATTTTATTCTTGACGCAAATCAAATTGCATAGGTAGCAAACGTTTGACTCCGTGTTGCATCTGCACACTCCTACATTTTCATAGTTAAATGGGACATTCGATTCATGAAAATAGATGCCGTGGGATGTTGCGTCGGGCACTGTTGCCATTCCGATGGAGCCCATATTTTTTCGAACATTACGCTCACAAATAAAATAAGTGCCGGAATTCGCGACGTAAGCGCCGTTACCCTGTTGCAGGATCAGGGCTGAATCGAATAACGGCGAGAGGTGGGAGATTTTCAAACGGGCGTCCCGATTACGGGGCGCCTGCGACAGCAAATCCCGCCGGCGACATTCTTGACGCGAAGGAATATCGTGACAATGGGCAACACCGACGCTCTCGCCGTCAGCCTTCTAGAGCTTGATCGAAGCATACTGGAGGCTGCCGATTTCCATTCTCTTGGCAGCGCTCTCGTCAAATGGGCGCGCTGCGTCGGTTTGGCAGGAGCGTGCATTGTCGCCGCGGACGAGCAAGGCAATCTATGCCGCGTGACGTCCATTCGTCCTGATGCTGCGGAAGACGACGATGAAACGCCCTTCGTCGCCCCCGAGCCGGGCACCAGCGATACTGCGGCTGCGTACCGCGCGTGGCAAACGCGACAGATCCAGTTCTCCTCCCTGTCGGGCGCATCGTGCGATTGCGGAACCGCTCGCGGATGCACTACCGCACACGTCCCGCTGGCCAACGCGCAAACATGCGTCGGACTGCTTTGTCTTGTCGTCTCGAAAGAAAATCAATTCGCCATGCCGCAATGGGTGTCCGCGCTGGCGCACATCATCCTGATCGCGGGCGCGGCGCTCGACAGGATGCATCTGAACATCGAGCAAAGCCGCCTGCTCGAATTGTCGTTGCAGGACGCGCTGACCGGATTGCCGAACATGACCGCCCTTTCGCTCCATCTCGAGCAGGCGATTGCGCGTGCAGCGCGCGCGGACGTCCCTTTGGTAATAGGTTTGCTGGATCTCGACAAATTCAAACCCATCAACGATCTCTTCGGGCATGAAGTCGGCGATGACGTGCTGCGCGAAATCGCCACGCGTTTGCGTGAAGAAGTACGCATGAGCGACTTTGTCGCGCGCCGTAGCGGCGACGAGTTCGTCATTGTGCTGGAAGGCGCCCACGATCCCAAACACTCGCTTCTTTCGTTGCTGGAGCGGCTGCATGCCCGGCTCACCAGCCCCGTGACGATCGGCCGGATGTCGTTGGAGTGTGGCGTAAGCCTTGGCCTTTCAATCTGGCCGGACCTTGACGCCGCGAATCCCGATGATCCCCTGGCAGAAGCGGACCGGGCTCTGCGTTCGGTAAAGATTCGTGCGGGTAAGAACAAAAAATGGTGGTGCTGGGCTTCTGCCGGCGAAGCGCGGGAAATCCGCCAGATACCCGACCGGCGAGGCGCCGATCCGTACGATCCCGATTGGGCCTCGGAAATGGCGTCCCTGTCGGCACAGCTCGAACGAAACGCCGCAGCCATCGTAGAGGACTTTTACCAGCGGCTTGCGCGTCTCACACATTGCAAACGGATTCTCGACGCGCTGGACGAATCCGAATTGCAGCATCTGAAGGCTCAGCAAGTACGGAATCTGTTTTCGCTCGCCGATCCCGGATTGACGCTGGAAAACCATCGCAGGACAGCGCTGCGTGTCGGACGCATTCACGCGATGGTCGGTCTGAACCGCGAGGAACTCGTCCGGTGTCGCGGCATTCTCGCTGCGGCCGTCGATCTGCGCCTCGCCCGATCGGTCAGCCGCGAGGCCACGCAGACTTTTTCCCGACGCCTCAATCGGGATCTGGCCTTTCAGGCCGAAGCCTACCAGCAACTCGAGGACGAACGACGCGAGGCACTCTCCGGGATCGCGCGCGTGGCATGGAGCAGCGAGAGCTACGCCGACCTCATTGCCCAGATTGTCGACATACTCGGCTCCTACGACGAAATCGCGGGATGCTCGATTGCGCGCCCCGACGAACGCGGCGTATTTCGAGTCGAGTCGGCGACGGGCCAAATGCTGCTCGCCCATCAGGCAGAACGCGAGACCGAAGGCCAGGTTTTGCCGCAAGAACTGCCGCTTGTGACTGCCGCATGGCACAGCGGAAAAATTGCGCGAAGCGTAAGCATTTCGACCGACGTAACCATGACGCCCTGGCGGCCTGCTGCGAGACGAATGGGGCTTCGTTCGAGCGTCGCGATTCCCCTGTTACTGACCGAAGGCATTCCGTTTGCAATTCTGAACTTGCACAGTGCATTTCCCGGCGGTTTTTCATCGATTGAACAGGGTGCATTCATCGATATGCTGCAGACACTGCTCGCGCTCGCCATCGGGCGCTTCGCAAGCGACGAAGGCACCGCCAATGCGATTCCGGCATCGACGCGCAGACGCTGGCAGGCTTTGTTGCGGACCGACTCGCTCAAGATGCATTGCCAACCCATTGTGGAGCTGGAGACGGGCCGCGTCATCAAGGTGGAAATGCTGGCGCGTCTTGCGGAAGGATCGCGCCTGTTGACGCCCTACGAATTCTTTCCTGCCCTGAGACCCGACGATTTTCTCGAACTCTACATATATGGTCTGGAGTCTGCGTTGTCTCAGCGCGAGCATTGGCTTCGAAGCGGTTTTGATGTCGCCGTGTCGGTCAACCTGCCGTCGAGCGCGCTCCTCGATATCCGCTATTTCGAAGCGACACGGGATGCATTGGCGAGGCACAACAGTCCGCCCCAGCGGCTCATGCTCGAACTGCTCGAAGGTGAAGCGCTTCCGCGTGAAGCCGGCATTTCGATCGCGCTGGAGCGATTCATGTCGCTTGGCATCGTTTTCGCGGAGGACGATCTCGGCTCGGGTCACAGCAGTCTTTCGCGACTGCGCGAACTGCCTTTCGACTGGATCAAAATCGACCGCAGCATCGTGAAGTTTACAGGCAAGGATGTCGCGACGGTCCTCAGCTTCATCTACCAGTTGACGCGTCTTGGTCATTCGCTCGGAAAATCGGTGATCGTCGAGGGCGTCGAGAGCGAAGCGTTACTCGAAGCGTGCCGTCTGCTGAACGTCGATGCCGCGCAGGGTTATGTGATCGCCAAGCCGATGCCCGTCGAAGATCTGACTGAATGGCTCGCCAGGCGGTCTTCGCCGGAAGACGGGGCGAACCGCCCCACGAGCGCGCTCGGCAAAATCGCGCAACTTCTGATGTGGGAGGAGCGACTGCACCTTGCAGAAGGCGAGGCACGCGGAGGCTGGCGTTCAGTCGACGCAGCGCGAGCGCAGCACGCCCCCTATCGCGAGTCGACGGATGAATCGGCTGCACCGGCCATTTCGCTTGAAGGCCCGTTCCGCAGTCTTTTCGCCCACGTCGATTCAGGAGTGGTTCACCACGAGGCGATAGTGCGCGAACTGGTCGACACCGCGCATCGGCATGGACTGCGCAGCGGCGCGTATCACGCGGCGCGGCAACGCTTCGTGTCCACGTTGGACTTCGCCTGATTCCACGTCCACGCGACGCAGCACATTCACACAACGACGCAGCGGCGGCGGGCGCAACATCGCAGACAGCGAGGGCGCCCTTTCCTCGCCGACACGTTCTTCGTCATTCCCGCTACGAGCCAAACTCGCGCCACGCTCTGTTTCCAGCAGCTTTTCATCTGACGATCGCCCGGTCACATCGGGACATTCCCGCACTGCCGCCGATTTACTTGACATCTAAAGCAAATCACCATACATTGAACCTGCGGAATGAACGAGGGAGCAACCATGCGAATTGTGTGTATCGGCGGTGGACCCGCTGGCCTGTACTTCGGCCTGTTGATGAAACGTCGTCATCCGGAGTACGAGATCACGGTGATCGAGCGAAACCGGCCATATGACACGTTTGGCTGGGGCGTGGTGTTTTCGGATCAGACGCTCGGCAACCTGCGTGCCGCCGACCCCGAAAGTGCAGACGAAATTCTCGATGCATTCAATCACTGGGACGACATCGAAATTAATTTCGGCGGCCGCGCCATCCGTTCGACGGGTCACGGTTTTTGCGGCATCGGCCGCAAGCGCCTCCTGAACATTCTGCAGGCGCGTTGCGAAGCGCTTGGCGTGAAGCTCGTGTTCGAAACGCAATGCACGGATGAAGACATTGGCGACGCCGATCTCATCATCGCGAGCGACGGCCTGAATAGCGCGACGCGCCAGAAATACGCGGCCACCTATCAGCCCGACATCGATCTGCGCGATTGCCGTTTCGTATGGCTCGGCACGTCGAAGCTCTTCGACGCGTTCACCTTCGCGTTCGAAAAAACCGAGTGGGGCTGGTTCCAGGCGCACGCCTATCGCTTCGACGACAACACGTCCACGTTCATTGTCGAAACGCCCGATCACGTCTGGCGCGCGGCGGGTCTCGACACCATGAGCAAGGAAGACAGCATCGCGTTCTGCGAAAAGCTCTTCGCACGTTATCTCGACGGACACGCGCTGCGCTCGAACGCCGCTCACCTGCGCGGCTCGTCGCAATGGATCCGCTTTCCGCGCGTGGTCAATCGCGAATGGGTGCATTGGAGACCGCGCGCGAATGGCCGGGAAACGCCCGTCGTGCTGATGGGCGATGCGGCGCACACGGCGCACTTCTCGATCGGCTCCGGCACGAAGCTCGCACTTGAAGATTCCATTGAACTCGCCAACAGCATGGATTCGCATCCGGGCGATTTGCGTGCCGCGCTCGCTCACTATACGAGCGTGCGTAGCGTGGATGTCCTGCGAATCCAGAACGCAGCGCGCAATTCGACGGAATGGTTCGAGCACGTCGAGCGTTATGCGCAGTTCGAGCCCGAGCAGTTCGCTTATTCGCTGCTCACGCGTTCGCAGCGCATCTCGCACGAAAATCTGCGCGAACGCGATGCGGATTACCTGCGCGGTTTCGAATCGTGGCTCGCGGTCCGCGCGGGTGTCGGCGAGCGCGCTATTCCGCCGATGTTCACGCCATACACTGCGCGCGGCGTCACGCTGAAGAACCGCGTGATCGTGTCGCCGATGGCGCAGTATTCCGCGCGCGACGGCGTGGCCGGTGATTATCACCTCATGCATCTGGGCGCACGCGCGATGGGCGGCGCCGGACTCGTCATGACCGAGATGACCTGCGTGTCGCCCGAAGGACGCATCACGCCGGGATGCCCGGGAATGTACACGTCCGAACAGCAGGCCGCATGGCGCCGCATCGTCGATCTCGTGCACGCACAGTCCGATGCGAAGATCGGTATTCAGCTCGGCCATTCCGGTGCGAAGGGTTCGACGCGCGTCGCATGGGACGGCATCGACCAGCCGTTGCCCGACGGCAACTGGCCGCTTGTTTCCGCGTCGCCACAGCAATATCTGCGTGACGTGAGCCAGTGGTCGCATGAGGCGAGCGCCGAGGAGCTCCGCGAAATCGAGGCGCAATTCGTGCGCTCGACGAAGATGGCGGCCGAAGCGGGTTTCGACTGGCTCGAACTGCATTGCGCACACGGCTATCTGTTGTCGAGTTTCCTCTCGCCGCTCACGAATCAGCGCACCGATGAATATGGCGGTTCGCCCGAAAACCGGCTGCGCTATCCGTTGCGGGTCTTCACGGCAATGCGCGAAGTGTGGCCGAAGGACAAGCCGATGTCCGTGCGGATCTCGGCGCACGACTGGGTCGAAGGCGGCATTACGCCTGACGATGCCGTCGAAATCGCACGCGCTTTCAAGGCAGCGGGCGCGGACATGATCGATGTCTCGTCAGGCCAGGTGAGCAAGGATGAACGCCCGGTCTACGGCCGCATGTTCCAGACGCCCTTCGCCGATCGCATCCGCAACGAGGCCGGCATTCCGACCATCGCGGTCGGCGCGATCTCCGAGGCCGATCACGTGAACGGCATCATCGCGGCGGGCCGTGCGGACCTGTGCGCCGTCGCGCGTCCGCACCTCGCGAATCCGTCGTGGACGCTCACCGAAGCCGCGAAGATCGGCTATTTCGATGTCATGTGGCCGCGCCAGTACACGGCGGCGAAGACGCAGCTCGAACGCAATATCGAGCGTGAACGCGCTGCGGCTGCGGTAAGCGCCGGACTCTCGCCGCTCGAACGCGCGCAACGCGCGGAAGGATCCGTGTGAACACGAACGCGCAACTCCTCTCCGGACGCCATGCTGTCGTGACAGGCGGCGGCAGCGGCATCGGCGCGGCGATCGCGGCGACACTGCTGCGTGCGGGCGCACGAGTCACGCTGATGGGTCGCGACGCAGCGCGCCTGGAAACACAGCGAACGACGCTCGGCGGCGGTGAAAACGTGGCATGCGTGAGCGTCGACGTCACCGACGAAACTGCAGTAACCCACGCATTTGCGCGTGCAGTCGAAGGGCTCGGTGTCGTTGATATCCTCGTCAATAATGCGGGGCAAGCCCAGGCCGCGCCGTTCGCGCAAACGGACCTCGCGCTGTGGCGGCGCATGCTCGACGTGAATCTGACCGGCGCGTTTCTCTGCACGCGGGCCGTGCTGAGCGCGATGCTCGCGCAAAAGCACGGACGCGTCATCAATGTCGCGAGCACGGCGGGCCAGGTCGGTTATCCGTATGTGGCCGCGTATTGCGCGTCGAAGCACGGCGTGATCGGCATGACCCGTGCGCTTGCGCTCGAAGTCGCCACGCAGGGCGTGACCGTCAACGCGGTATGTCCCGGCTACACGGAGACCGAACTGCTGCATGCGTCGATCGAACAGATCACACGCAAAACCTCGCGCAGTGAAGCCGAGGCGCGTAGCATCCTCGTGCGCCACAACCCGCAGCAACGCTTCGTCACGCCCGACGAAGTCGCCGACGCCGTGCTGTGGCTCTGCTCGCCCGGTTCGTCCGCGATCACCGGGCAGTCCCTATCCGTTTCCGGTGGAGAAATCACATGACATCGCCCACGTCCACGCGCAAGACGTCCGCCGCGAAGACGCCGCGCAAAGGCGTCGCCAAGCCGGCCGAGAATGTCGTCGACATGGAGATGAGCACCGGCACCGACAGTCACATGGGCCTGCGCCTGTGGCTGCGCCTGCTCACGACGACGAACCTCGTGCAGACCGAATTGCGCCGTCGTCTGCGCATCGAGTTCGATACGACGCTGCCTCGCTTCGACCTCATGTCGCAGCTCGAACGCCATCCTCAAGGACTGCGTATGACCGAGCTGTCGCGACGCATGATGGTCACGGGCGGTAATGTCACGGGCATCACCGATCAGCTCGAAAAAGAAGGCCTCGTCGTGCGCGACGCCGATCCCGACGATCGCCGTTCGATCGCGGTTCGCCTCACGCGGGAAGGCCGCGCGCTCTTCGACCGCATGGCGAAGGCACACGAACAATGGGTGGTTGAAATGTTCGGCGGCCTCTCGCTCGACGAGAAGTCGAAGATGCACGACCGCCTCGGCAAGCTCAAGCAGCATCTGCGCGACAGCCTGGAAGGCTGAACCGGCGCGCAAGAACAGGCATGACAGGAGATCCATCTTGACGACACGTTCCAGTGCCGACGCCCTCTTCGCGGGCAACCGCGTCACGCTGGCCGGCTATCGCGCGCAACACTTCGGCTGGTCGGTCGACGGCCGCGTCGGGACGATCACGCTTGATCGTCCCGAGCGCAAGAATCCGCTCACGTTCGAATCGTATGCAGAACTACGCGATCTGTTTCGCCAGCTAGCCTACGCCACCGACGTCAAGATCGTCGTTCTGCACGGCGCGGGCGACAATTTCTGCTCGGGCGGCGACGTGCATGACATCATCGCGCCGCTGATCGATCTGCCGATGCCCGAACTGCTGATGTTCACGCGCATGACCGGCGATCTGGTCAAGGCCATGCGGCATTGTCCGCAGCCGATTATCGCGGCCGTCGATGGTGTCTGCGCGGGCGCGGGTGCGATCCTCGCGATGGCGTCCGACATGCGCTACGCCACCGCTCGCAGCAAGCTCGCATTTCTGTTTACGCGCGTGGGCCTCGCCGGCTGCGATATGGGCGCCTGCTCGATCCTGCCTCGCATCATCGGGCAAGGCCGCGCCGCCGAACTGCTGTATACGGGCCGCGCCGCAAGCGGCGAGGAAGGCCACGCCTGGGGCTTCTACAACCGTCTGTGCGAGCCAGAAACGCTGCTCGCCGACGCGCAGAAACTGGCCGCCGATCTCACGGCAGGGCCGACCTTCGCGCACGGCATCACGAAGACGATGCTGCATCAGGAATGGACCATGAGCATCGACGAGGCCATCGAATCCGAGGCGCAGGCCCAGGCCATCTGTATGGCAACGCGCGACTTCGGCCGTGCCTACGAGGCGTTTGCTGCGAAGACGCGTCCGGTTTTCGAGGGAGACTGAGTTGAACACCGCCGCTGAAATCAATCTGCACGACGCGCTGGCGTGGCCGTTTTTCGAAGAGCGTCATCGCACGCTCGCCGCCGGCATCGAAGCATGGGCGCGCGAACATCTCGCCCACGTGCCGCACGACGACGTCGATGCGACGTGCCGCGCGCTCGTGCGCAAGCTGGGCGCCGCGGGCTGGCTGCGCTACGGCGTGGGCGGCACCGCTTATGGCGGACACGGCGACACGATCGATACGCGCGCCGTGTGCCTGCTGCGCGAGACGCTTGCGAAGCACTGCGGCCTCGCGGACTTCGCGCTCGCCATGCAAGGGCTCGGTTCGGGCGCGATCTCGCTCGCCGGCAACGACGCGCAGAAGTCGCGTTATCTGCCGCGCGTTGCGAGCGGTGAAGCGCTCGCCGCGTTTGCTCTTTCGGAGCCCGAAGCAGGCTCGGACGTCGGCGCAATGGCGCTGGCCGCGCGCGCGGACGACCGCGACTACGTGCTCGACGGCGAGAAAACGTGGATCTCGAACGGAGGCATCGCGGACTTCTACGTGGTGTTCGCACGTACGGGCGAAGCGCCCGGTTCGCGCGGCATCAGCGCATTCGTCGTCGATGCGGATACGCCGGGCCTCGAAATCGCCGAGCGTATCGACGTGATCGCGCCGCATCCGCTCGCACGCCTGCGTTTCACCGGCGCGCGTGTAAAGCGCAGCCAGATGCTCGGCGTACCGGGCGAAGGCTTCAAGATCGCCATGCGCACGCTCGATATCTTCCGCACGTCGGTCGCGGCGGCATCGCTTGGCTTTGCGCGCCGTGCGATGGCCGAAGGGCTCGCGCGCGCTGCGTCGCGCAAGATGTTCGGACAGACACTCGGCGATTTTCAGTTGACCCAGGCAAAGCTTGCGCAGATGGCGCTGACGATCGACAGCAGCGCCCTGCTCGTCTATCGCGCGGCCTGGCTGCGCGATCAGGGCGAGAGCGTCACACGCGAAGCGGCGATGGCGAAGTGGCACGCAAGCGAAGGCGCGCAACAGGTGATCGATGCGGCCGTCCAGCTTTGGGGCGGCATGGGCGTGCAAAGCGGCAATATCGTCGAAACGCTCTATCGCGAGATCCGCTCGCTGCGCATCTACGAAGGCGCGACCGAAGTGCAGCAACTGATCGTCGGGCGCGACCTGCTCAAGGAACACGCGGCCGCGCAGGCGTAATGCGCGCGCGGTCCGGAATGTCACTCATCGAACAGAACGATCCATGAAAAAAGCCCTTCTCCCCGCAGGCTGGATCAAGCCGCGCGGTTATGCAAACGGCGTGGCGGCCACCGGCACGCAGGTCTATATCGCCGGCCAGATCGGCTGGAACGAAAACGCGCGCTTCACGAGCCGCGAGTTCGGCGCACAGGCCGTGCAGGCGCTGCGCAACATCATCGCCGTGCTCGAAGCCGCGGGCGGCAAACCCGAGCACCTCGTGCGTATGACCTGGTACGTCACCGACAAACGCGAATACCTCGCCTCGCTCAAGGAAATCGGCGCGTACTTCCGCGAACTGATCGGCGACTATGACATCGCCATGAGCGCGGTGCAGGTCGTCGCGCTGGTCGAAGACGACGCCAAGGTGGAAATCGAGGCGACGGCCGTGATTCCGGAAAGCGCGCACACGGCCTGATCACGCAACATCAAAGCTGCAGCAGACAGCTCCGGAACCCTGAATGGAGACGCCATGCAACCGACTGCTCACGTCGATCACTTCGCGCGCGAACATTTGCCGCCCGAAACTCAATGGCCCGTGCTGCTGGTCGACAATCCCGAGCTTGCCTATCCGCCGCGCCTGAACTGCGCGGCGGAACTGCTCGACCGCGCGATCGAATCTGGCCATGGTGAACGTCCGGCGGTGTGGTCCGATATCGACGGCACGCCGCATGCCACGAGTTATTTAGCGCTGCGCGAACTCGTCGATCGCAGCGCGCATGTACTCGTCGAGGACATGGGCTTGCAACCGGGCAATCGCGTGCTGCTGCGCGGCCCGAATACGCTGCAAATGGCCGTGGCCCTGCTCGCGGCTCTGAAAGCGGGGCTCGTGATCGTGCCGACGATGCCGCTTCTGCGCGCGAAGGAACTCAAGCAGTTCATCGACAAGGCGCAGATCAGCGCAGCCCTGTGCGACGTGCGGCTCGCCGACGAGCTGGCGCGCTGTACCGATTCCGCCGACGAATTCTTCTGCCCGGACCTCAAGCAGGTGCGCTATTTCCACGACGACGCGCCTGAGAGCCTGGAATCCCTCGCGGCCGGCAAACCGGCAGCATTTGCCGCGTGCGATACAGCGAGCGACGACGTGTGCCTGATCGCGTTCACGAGCGGCACGACAGGCACGCCGAAGGGCTGCATGCATTTTCATCGCGACGTGCTGGCCATGTGCGATCTGTTCCCGCGTCACGTGCTGAAGCCCACCGCCGCCGACGTGTTCTGCGGCACACCGCCGCTCGCATTCACGTTCGGCCTCGGCGGCCTGCTGTGCTTCCCGCTGCGCGTGGGGGCGTCGACGGTGCTGGTCGAAAAGCTCACGCCTGCGCTGCTGTTGCAGATCGTCGAACGTTATCGCGCGACGGTCGTGTTCACCGCGCCCACGTTCTATCGGCAGATGGCGCCGCTCGTAAAGGATCACGACATTTCCAGCCTGCGCAAGGCGGTCTCTGCGGGCGAAGCGCTGCCGCAGACAACGCGCGATCTCTGGCGCGAAGCCACGGGAATCGAAATGATCGACGGGATCGGCGGCACGGAGATGATTCATATCTTCATCTCGTCCGCGGGCACCGATGTGCGTGCCGGGTCGATCGGCCGCGCGGTGCCGGGGTACGTCGTGCAGGCGCTGGACGACTCGCTCCAGCCGGTTGCGCCCGGCGTCACGGGCCACCTCGCGGTGCGCGGGCCGACGGGCTGCCGCTATCTGGCCGACGAGCGGCAGATGAAATTCGTGCGCGACGGCTGGAACCTGCCCGGCGACGCGGTGTCGATCGACGCGGATGGCTACGTGTTTTATCAGGCGCGCGCCGACGACATGATCGTCTCGTCCGGCTACAACATCGCCGGACCAGAAGTCGAGACCGTGCTGTTGCAGCATGCGGCAGTGGCGGAATGCGGCGTGATCGGCGCGCCCGACGAAGTGCGCGGCCAGGTGGTGAAGGCGTTCGTCGTGCTGCGCCCGGGCTTCACGGGCGACGACGCCATGGTGAGCGAGCTGCAGAACTTCGTGAAGAACGCGGTCGCGGCGTACAAGTATCCGCGCGTCATCGCCTTTATCGACGCGCTGCCGCGGACGGAAACCGGCAAGCTCAAGCGCGCTGTGCTGCGGACGATGTAGCCTTAGTGCCGGGGGCGTTTTCTGCCCCCATTTGCGTGCGGATCGGCGTTGCCAGTAGATAATCCACGTAATACGTAAAATTTCAAACTAACCCGAACAGTAGACCCAGCATCCGGCACGCCGGGCGTTTCACACGAGGGCTCAAAACCTGCGGCAGCAAATCGGCACTGCCCAGCCTGTCCCCGTCGTCGGCCTGCGCGCCACACTTTCTCAACGGAAACAAATGATGGTCGCGCTTCGGCTCACTGTTTCCGATCGCGCCGAACTCGACCGGAATTTTCGTATAGAAAACATGAACGCCCTCAGCCTGCACGAGGGCCAGCAAGCGCGCAGCTTCGTCTTCAGTCACGGCGAGCACGATCTGCACCGGCTGGTCGGCCAGCCGGAAGCCGTGAGGCGCGTGGTGTGCGCCCGCATGGCCCGTGCCTTCGGCGCAATCGATCACGGTTGCGCCGAAGGCACCCAACCTGCGGGCTTCGGCCAGCAACCAGTCGCAGATCGCCTGATGCCCGTGGCGACGATTTCGTTCCGTATAGAACGTGAGCTGGTAGCCGTTCATGACGCCTCCCGCAATCGAAAGCGGAGGTGAGCGCCGCATGGACGCGTGGCGCCGCCCTCTCTTTTTTCATTCTAGGCCACGCAGCACCCGCCCACGTTTCCATCCGGAAACCGGGAAAAAATTTGTCTTCTACCGTGGGGCATCATCGCCGCGATATTTCGCACCCGCAATCAATCCGTTCACGTTCAGTTCGACGAGCCGCCGTCCGCGCAGCGACTCCGGTACATCGCCGTTGAGCATGCGCTGCGCGAGGCCCTCCGCGATGGCGGTCTTGCCCACGCCAGGCTCGCCGATCAGAACCGGATTGTTCTTGCGCCGCCGCGCGAGCACTTCGACGACCGTCTCGATCTCGCTCGAACGTCCGATGACGGGATCGAGCTTGCCCTCGCTCGCGAGCGCCGTGAGGTCGCGGCTGTACTGATCGAGATTCGGCGTGTGACTCGCGCCCTTCGCAGCCGGACGTTCGCGCTTGTCGCCCTCGGCCTCGACGAGCTGCTGCAGCACCTTTTGCGGCGCGACGCCGTAGCGCCCGAACAGATGGCCCGCGAAGCTGTCCTGCACCTGCGAGAGCCCGAACAGCAAATGCTCGGGCACGACGTAGCTGTGGCCGAGTTCGCGCGAGACGAGAAACGCGCGGTCGATTGCGCTTTTCAGACGCGGAGAAACGGCTATGCGGCCTTCGTCGGTGGCGTGAGGTGATTCGCGCTTTTGTGCGTTGGCATCGATGTAGGCGCGCACGTCGTCGGGGTCGATGCCGAGGCGCTTGAGCATCGCGGCCCCCGCCTCGTTGCCCGCAATCCCGTACAGGAGGTGCTCCGTGTCGACCTCGCGCCGGCCGTACTGCATCGCGCGTTCGGCGGCGCGCTGCGGCAATTCGCGAGCGACGTCGCTGAAATAACGCTCGACGATGGCGCCGTCACCGGCTTCCACTTCCTGCTGGACGCCTTGCGGTGCAGCACCTTCCTGCTGTGCGCCGCGAAACAGGGATTCTAGTGGACTCAACGTGCGCTGGTGCCGCGTGAGTTGCGCGTAGTGATAATCGCAGACGTCGATGTAGCGCCGCCTGCCGTCCCGCAACACGGCCACGCGAACCGTCGCCGGACGCACGCCGCATATGTCGCAGTTGAACTGAGCTATTTCGTCTCCTTGAAAGCCTCGCGCCCTGTGCACAGTGGCACGGCCGCCCGCTCGCCGGACGACGCAGCTCACCGGTCAGGCGCATGAAAGCCTTGAGGAATTGCCGTTGCGAAGTTCAGCCAACATCGTAGCGTCGAATCGAAACGCACGTCGAACGACTGTCGCGGCGCATCGACGCGACTTAATGCACGCTCAGCCCGCGGCGTTCGTTTCCTTGATCCATTCGGAGAGCAGCGTCGACGACACGGCCAGGATCACCGGTCCAATAAAGAGGCCGACGATGCCGAACGCGAACATGCCGCCCAGCACGCCCGAAAGAATCAGCAGCATCGAGAGATTGACGCCGCGTTTGATGAGGACCGGGCGCAACAGCTTGTCGACCGATTCGACGATTACGTACCAGACCAGCAGCAGAATAGCCGCAACGTGCGCGTCATTCATGAAGAGCCAGATGACGCCGCCGACCATCGGCAGCACCGGACCGATCTGCGCAAGACACATCATGAGCAGCACGGCGGTCAGCACGCCCGCACCCGGCACGCCGGCGACCCAGAGGCCGAGGCCGCCGAGCGCCGACTGAACGACGGCCGTGACGACGATGCCGAGCGCGACCGCGCGGATCGACGCGCCCGCAAGACGCACGGCTTCGGTGCCGTGGCTCGGCGAAACGCGATCGGCGAAGCGCAAGACGTACGCGCCCGCGCGCTCACCCTGTGCGTAGAGCACGCCCGTGATGATCACCGTGACGAACATGTGGACGACGAAGACGCCCACCGATGCCGCGTGCGTGATCAGCCAGTGCGCCGCGGTCGATACGTACGGCTCCAGTTGCGCGAGCAGTCCCCCGGGCCCGGCATCCGAGAGCGTCTGCCACCGGCTCGCGATGCGCGCGCCGACGACGGGCACGTCGCGTACCCAGGCCGGCGGCGGCGCGAGCGTGTAGTCGGGCAGGCTGCGGATCAGCGTCATGATGTCGGCGCCGTGCTGCGCGAGCGTCGAGATCGCCTCGTAGAGCGGCATGATCATCACGATGAGCAGGATCAGCAGCATGATCGCCGTGGCCAGCCAGCGACGCCCGCCGCAACGGCGTTCGATGGCGAGCATCACCGGCCAGGTCGCGACGACGATCGTCGTTGCCCAGATAAGGCCCGGGACGAACGGGCGCATCACGTAGAGCGTTCCGATCGTCAACACGCAGAGAATCGCGACGACGAACAGGACGCGGGCAATATCGGATGACTCTTGCGACTTCAATGCGTTCTCCTCGCGGCAGGCTGCCGCGCTGGGGGATGGACACGATAGCCGGCGATTTCTCTCTTCGGGATGGCAGACGTCAGGCCGCCGACGCGCCAGTCTAGCGTGGATGCGGGAGGTTTCGTCACGACGAAGCACGTACCCGGCGTCACGGGCGCGACGGCACTCTGGAATAATGCCAGTTTCCCGAACCCGTCCAGACCGAAGAGATCCGCCATGTCTGTTTCCGATCCGAAACTGCCCTGCGTGCTGCTGACCAACGACGATGGCATCGACGCCCCTGGCCTCGCCGTGCTCGAAGCCGTCGCAGCCGAACTGGCGCATGAAGTCTGGGTCGTCGCGCCGGAGCACGACCAGAGCGGCACGTCGCACTCGATCAGCCTGCACTCGCCGCTGCGCGTGAGTCGCCACGGCGAGCGGCGCTTCGGCGTGCTCGGCACGCCGGGCGATTGCGTCGTGATGGCCGTGCGTCAGTTGATGGGCGACGTGACACCGTCGCTCGTCCTCTCGGGCATCAATCGCGGCGGCAATCTGGGCGTGGAAACGATGTTTTCCGGCACGGTGGGCGCGGCCATGACCGGCCTTCTGCTCGGGCTTCCGTCCATTGCGCTGAGCCAGACTTTCCGCGATCGCGAGCGCGTGCGCTGGGACACCGCTCGCGCACTCGCCCCGGATGTGATCCGCCGCCTCGCTCGCGTGTCGCATGACGCGCCCGTCTGCCTGAACGTCAATTTTCCCGATATCGACGCGAGCGCGGCCGGACCGCTGACGGTCACGCGTCAAGGTGTAGGGCTGGTTCAGGGTATCGACGTCGTGCCGCAAATCGATCCGCGCGGCATCGACTATCACTGGCTGCGTTTCAATCGCGGGCCGCGTGAAAACGGCCCGGACACGGAAACGGCGGTGGTGAATTCAGGCCGGGTTTCGGTGACCCCGCTGCACTTCGAGCGCACCGACGAACGCACGTTTGCAACGCTGCAGTCAGCGATTCAAGAGGGGCGTTGAGGCGTTCATGCGGCGAGTGCGCTGCGCGCTGTGCACCGCCGCATGAGAGGCGTTGAAAAAACACTTAAAAACCAGGCATCGCCGGATACGGCTCGGTGTGGTCCTCGACGCCGCGCACACCCGAAATGCGCTCGGCCGCGACGCGCACCGCCTGCACCGCTTCCGTCGTACTGAAGATGCCCCAGAGGTGCACGACGCCGTCGTGCACTACGATGTTGCGCCCCGCGAACGCCCACGGGCGCCCTTCGAGTTCGGCGATCAACTGCTCGCGGATCTCGCGGTCGCTGACGGCCACCGCCTCCGGTTCTTCCGCGCTGCTCGCGAGCGCCTGCAGCAGATTCGCCCGGCTCACGATGCCGACGAGGCGCCCATCGTGCAGCACAGGCACCCGCTTGACACCGCGCGTTTCCATGATCGTAGCGATCTTCGAGAGCGAGTCTTCCTGGTCCACGCAGATCACGTCGCGCGTCATGATGTCCTCGACGCGGTTCGCGTGCGATTTCACATAGGCGTCGGCGTCCGCACGCGCGGCAAAGAAATCGAGCCAGCGGCCACGGCGCGTCTGCTGGGTGCCGATTTCGACGCGCCGCAACAGATCGCCCTCGCTGATGATGCCGACGATACGCTCGTCCGCATCCACCACCGGAGCTCCGCTAATGTGCCGCTCGAGCAGCAATGCGGCTGCGTCGCGGACGCTGATGTCCGGCTTGACGGTGACGACATTGGTGGTCATGACATCGACTGCGCGCATGATGTTCTCCCAGTTCGCTTAAGAGCCAGAGGTGATCCCTTACCAAAGCGTAATGGCCAACGGTATTGAGGCATTGATATGCGTCAATCCACTCACAAGTGATTCGGATCTATATGACGAATATTATCGGCATTATCCGTAGGAAGGGCACTGCCGCTACTGTACTCCGGGCGTATCCGGATTCGTCGCCAGATGCCCCTCCCGGGTTTATCGAAATTTTCCGGATTCCGGTGCATCCCACTAATTGGGAATATCCGCAGCTCAATGCCGGAATCTGCGCGTGCGCCATTGAGAATGCAAGACTCACAATCGCCGCGAGCGCCCGGTTCCGTTTCGTTAAAGCGCTAGCCGATTCGATAATTTATTTCGTCATACTGAATAATATTTTTAGATTTTCGCTCAGTCAAAACACCCTTAGCCCCCTTGCATCATCCCGATGCCACGATGCCTGGGGGCGCAATGACAGCTCAGCCTTGTTCCTGCACGAGCGCGAGCACGCGCAGCGGACTACCCGACCCGGCTTGAATCTTCAGCGGTGCAGACACGATGACCGCGCCCGCCGGCGGCAACTGGTCGAGGTTCTTCAGGCATTGCAGGCCATAGCGGTTCGAGCCGTGCATCAACGTGTGGCACGGATACGGAATCGGCCAGGCGTATGACTGACCCGCGTCGGTGTTGATGGTCTCGACGCCGAACCCGTGCACGCTGCGCTCATGGATCAGCCATTCGACCGCATCCTGCGTCGGCCCCGGCGTGTGCGCGCCGTCCTCGTGCAGATTCAGGAACGCTGCCGGATCGGTGCGCTTCGACCAGTCCGAACGCAGCAGAACCCACGCGCCGGCCGGAATGCGGCCGTGCTTGACCTCCCACGCTTCGAGGAATGCGACCGTCAGCAGCCAGTCCGGATTCGCCGTGACTTCGGCGCTCGCGTCGATCACGACTGCGGGCGCAATGAAATTCTTCACTTCGATCGTATCGACCGAGTTCTGCGCGTGATCCTTGCCGGTAATCCAGTGCACCGGTGCATCGAAGTGCGTGCCCGTGTGTTCGCCACAGGAAAAATTATTCCAGTACCAGCCGGGGCCTTGTTCATCGTACTGGCTGATCGTTTCCATCTTGAACGCCCACACCTGACCGAACTGCGGCGGCAGTTGCAGCGCCGGAAACTCCGGTGAAAGTGTTTGCGTCAGATCCACGACGCGCACGCGGCCGCTCGCCAGATCGATGGTCAGTTGCTCAAGACTGCTGGTCATCTTGCACTCCTCTCCAAATTCAACTGTCCAATTTCACGCGATACGGCACACGACGTTCGTATCGCACGTTCACGCTTGCCGTCCGCGCACGATGCGCTGCACGACTATCCGCATCGACCGGTTCGCAACGAAGTTAAACCTGCCGCGAATTTATGCAGCGGCACCGCAATTATCTTTACGCGTAAATGAATTCATAGTCGTGGTTACCCCCTTTCACGTTCACGATGAAGCGGCGCGCATAACGCCGTGGTATCTTCCCGTGTCGACGGGCATGGCCCGTACATGTTTAGCCGCTACTTCTCCGTATGAGTCAGTCTTCCATCAGCAGTTTTGTCGATAGCTACACCCCCGCGCTGCTCGCGCAGGTCAGCCAGCTCATTTCCGGCGAATTCCACGTCATCGTCCAGTCGAGCGGATTCGAAGTCTCCGACTGGCGTGTGCTGTCCACGCTCTCGGACGGCAAGGCCATCAGCATCGGTCAACTCGCACAGGTTTCCGTTACGAAACAACCCACCGTCACGCGGCTGCTCGACCGCATGGAGGCACAGGGCTACGTCAAGCGCATCCCGCACGAGACCGATCGACGTGTCACGCTGGTCCGCATTACGCCGCGCGGACAGAAGCTCGTATCCGCGCTGATCGCGCAAGCCAGGAGCCACGAGGAACAAGTACTCGCGCCGCTCGGCAAGGAAAAGGCGGAAGAGTTGAAGGCCACGTTGCGACTGCTCATCGAACTGCATCGCTCACCGGCCTGACGCCGGATCGTTTCCGATCCGGCCACGCAGCGCGCGAGTATCTTCGTCAACCCTCACCGGCCGCGTTTGCCGAACACTCGATCGCGGTCCGCAGATCCTCCGGAATCGCAATCGCCCGATGCGTATCGAGCGAAGTGGTCACGATGGTCTGCTGTGCCGCCATGCGTACCGCACCGTCCGTGCCCGCGCACTGCCACGCGAGCGAGAGCGATTTGTTTCCGATACGCAAGACGTCCAGTGAGAGCCACACGATCTCGCCCATCTTGCTGACCGCCTTGAAATCCACGTCGAGATGCACGGTCGGCACGCCGATCCTGCGTGTGCCGATCAAGCCGTGATACCCCTCGGGCAACAGTTCGTCGAACCACGCTTCCATCAAGTCGTTGAACAGCACGAAATACTGCGGATAGAACACGATGCCAGCGGGATCGCATTCTGAAAAGTGAATCTTGTGCTTCCGGCTGAACGTGTGCATAGGCTTGCCAGAATCCTCAAACCAGCGCGTGACGCACGAGCGCCGCGCGCAGCTTGTGTCCGTGTTCGTCGGCGAGAGCGGCATCGCGCAACTCGCGCAGCGTCGCGGGCGCGAGCCTCGCGCCCGCCTTAACCACGGCGGCCATCACAGTCTGATAGTTCTTCAATCCGCGTGCGTGCGTGTCGCTGTATCCCTTCACAAGGCGCTGGCACTGTGCGACTTCGATGGCCAGTTCGGGATTGTGCTTTGCCGTATCGATGATCTGCGCGAGCCACGCCTCAATGCGCGCGTTCTCCAGTTCGTAGCGCAGCGTGCGGCGACGCATGCCGCGCAGACTCGCGACTGCGTAGAGCACCAGGTAACCGCGCAATGAACTCGTCGTCACGATGCGGCCCGACTGGGTGTAGCGCCGGACGAGCCGATGCGCCCAGTGCGGACGCGCTAGCCAGCGCCCTGGACCGGCGGGCAGCGTCTCGCAGATTTCCTCGATCCGCGGATGCATGAATTCGTTGATCGCGAGCACCTGGCCGGCCTGCGCGTGCACTTCGCTGCGCACGCGCTCGAAACGCGAGCCGCGTGTTTTGAGGTCCGCCACGCGAATCGTGTCCTCATACGACATCCACAGCGCGAGATGACGAGCGGCTTCGCGTTGCAGCACCGTATCGGACTGGGGCAGCGCGCGCCGCAGTTCCGCGAGCCGGTTCAGGTAAAACGCCGCGTAATCGGGGTCCTGATAGTCGATAAGCCGGCGCACGCCCTCGATCACAATGGGCTGCACCGCGGCGGGCAACTCGGTCCGAACCCGTTGGGCCAGCCGCGCCACGGCCGGATCGCGCGGCGCCGCTTGCGCAACGGGCGTGGTGTCCGCCCTCTCCTGCGCGGTATCCGAACCTGCACGAGCGAAGGCAAGATCGAACGCGCGCAAACTCGGCTTCACGCCCACACCGCCACGCTCGATCGTTTCTTCGAACTGGCGGCGGCCGAACGGCAGCACGCCCGTCCCGGCCAACGCGCCGAACAGCACGGCACTGATCACGCTGCCCGACGCCAGCGCGGCCTCGGCCATGTCGAAGCGCACGAAGCGCTTCGACGCTTGCTGCGCGTGTGCGATGAGCGCGTCGCTATCGACGCGGCCATCGCCCATCGCCGCCTTCTCGGCGATCGAATACACACGATGCGTGGATGCGACGAGCGTCGTGCGATCCGGCGTCACGAGACCGCGCTGAACCGCGCGGCCGGCTTCCATCAGCTCCGAGGCCAGCACGACGTCGACGTCGCCGGGCAGCGGCATCAGGGCCAGCACGGGCTCGCGGGTTTCGTCGACCTCGCGCGGAAACAGCTCGACGTAGTAGATCGTCGCGCCCGTGCGCTGCGCCACGCCCGGCACGGAGGTGGTCTGCGCGTAGTAGCCGTTGTGCTCGCCGAGATCGACGATCCAGTCGGCCAGCACGCCGCCGCCCTCGCCACCCATGGCGAGAATCGCGATCTTGATGGGTTGTGCTTTCATCGTGATCTTTCTCTGAATCAGAGCGCGTAGCGCGCGCGACGCTGCGCCGCGCGGCGCTGCAGCCAGCCGATCAACGTGTCGCGCACACGCTGGCGCAGTTTGTCTAAACGTGTCGGATTACTGACGATCCGCGCCCGATAGAACGATGGGCACAGCACCGCGGCGTGCGAAACCTCGCCGCACAGCCCGCAGCCCACGCAACTGTCGATCACGCTCGCGACCGGATCGACGCGCAGCGGGTCGGGATTGGGCTTGATCGACAGTGACGGACAACCGGAGAGGCGAATGCATGAATGATCGCCGGTACACGTATCGGAATCGACGCCAAAGCGCTCGCGCACGACGCGCTCGCCTGCGGCGATCGCCTTGCGCTGCTTCGGCTTCTCGCGCCGCTGTTTGTTCAGCATGCACTCGCTCTGCGCGATCAGCACTTTCGGGCCCTTCGTGCCCGTGGTGAGCGCGTCTTTGAGCGTCGCCATCATCGTCTTCAGATCGTACGTACGACGAACCGTTTTGACCCATTTCACGCCGACACCGCGCACGGCCTGTTCGATCTCGTGGCCCGTGCTGCGCGTCGGGTTATGCGCTGTCGACGAAAGAATGTCCTGGCCGCCCGTTGCCGACGTATAGCTGTTGTCGACGACGATCGTGAGGTTGTCGCTCTTGTTGAACACCGCGTTGGCGATGCCGCTCGTGAGCCCGTTGTGCCAGAAACCGCCGTCGCCCATCACCGAAATCGCACGCTTGTCGGCGTTGGCGTTGAACGCCGCGGCGCTCGCGCTGCCCAAGCCGTAGCCCATTGTCGTTGCGCCGAGGTTGAACGGCGGCAGAATCGAGAACAGATGGCAGCCGATGTCCGCACTCACGTGGTGCGGACCGAGTTCGCGCTCGACCAGCTTCATCGCCGTGAAGATGGGCCGCTCGGGGCACCCCGTGCAGAAACCCGGCGGGCGGGCGTGCACGCTGTCGTCGAGCGCGGGCAGCGCGTCTGCCGCAACCGGCTCGTCCGCCGGCACCGCCTTCACTGGAATGAACTTGCGCGGCACCGGTTGAGGTTCGAGCACGCCGTAGCGCTCAAAGAACGTACGCAGCCCCTTTATCACCGTCGCGGCGTTGTACTCGCCCGCGAGCGGCAGCATGTCCTTGCCGTGCAGCGCCGCACTCACGCCGCGCTGGCGCAGGATCGAACCCGCGTTCTGCTCCACGAAATTCGGCTGACCTTCCTCGATCACGAGGACCGCGCGCTTGCCCGCGCAAAAGCGCTCCCACTCGGAATCGATGAGCGGGTACGCCACGTTCATCACGTAGAGCGGAATCGCCGATTCGCCGTAGACATCGGCAAGGCCGAGTCGTTCGAGCGCACGCAGCACCGTGTTGTAGCTGCCGCCCTGCACGGCGATCCCGATGTCGCGCGCATCGTCGGCGAAGAACTCGTTGAGCTGGCGCTCCTCGATGAACTTCACCGCAGCAGGCCAGCGCTCGTCAATTTTTTCACGCTCGTGCAGGAAGCTTGCAGGCGGCAAAACGATGCGATTGACGTCGCGACTCGGATTTTCAAGTGCATTCTTGATCGTGAACGCAGAACGTTTGTTATCCGAAGCAACGAACTGCCCGTGTACATGACACGCGCGAATACGCAGTTGCAGCATCACCGGCGTGTGGCTCGCCTCGGACAGATCGAAACCGTCCTTCACGGCCTGCACGATGCACGGCAGATTGGGACGCGGATCGAGCAGCCAGATCTGCGATTTCATCGCGAACGCGTGGCTGCGTTCCTGCATGATCGACGAGCCTTCGCCATAGTCCTCGCCGACGACGATCAGCGCGCCGCCCGTCACGCCGCCCGATGCGAGATTCGCGAGCGCATCCGATGCGACGTTCGTGCCCACCGTCGCCTTGAACGTGACGGCGCCGCGCAGCGGATAGTTGACGGACGCAGCCAGCGACGCCGCCGCCGTGGCCTCGCTCGCGCTGTTCTCGAAGCGGATGCCGTGATCGCCGAGAATGTCCTGGGCGTCGGCGAGGACGTCCATCAGGTGCGAGATCGGCGCGCCCTGATAGCCGGCCACGTAGGCCACGCCGGACTCCAGCAGCGCCTTGGTCACCGCTAGGATGCCCTCGCCGCTGAATACCTCGCCTGCGCCGAGACGCAGCTTCTTCACTTCCTCGACAAACGACCGCTCGGCCATGAACGTCCTCTCGCTCGATCTTTTCGTGGTGCACGACGAAGGCTCATCATGCATGACGCCAGTATATTTGAAATTTAAATATTTCCAAAATCATAGTTTTCCCTGTGAAGGGACACTTTCGGCAAACGGTCGGAGCGTGTTGCCACGGTACCGCGCTCAACATGATATGGAAACGGGGCCTCGATGCAGATTGCGAGTAAACCCCGATCTTCCGTGCATCGGAAGGAATCAGCCCGCTGACGCGAGCGGGGCGGCAGGTGCCGTGTATTGCCCCTGCCAGTAGACGAGCGGACGCGGCACGGACTCGTCGCGCACCACTGCGCGCACGCGGCCGATTATGAGCAGATGCCCGTGGCGCACGATCAGCTCCTCGACCTCACAGTCCATGGCGACGACGCTCTGCGCGAGCAACGGCGCGCCATCCGTCGTCATGCGCACCCACTCGTCATTACCGTAGCGCGCCTCGCCCTGCTCGCCGCGAAAGCCGGTGAAGCGCTCCGCAATCGCACGCTGCTCGGCGCGCAGCAGATTGACGCCGAAGCGCCGCGTGCGCGTGAGCAGCGCCGCCGACGAACTCGTCGCCTTCATCGACGCAACCACCATGGGCGGCTGCGCCGAAAACGACGATACGGACGTGGCCGTGAAGCCACTGCGCTCGCCGCCGTCCGCGACGGTTACGACGCAGACCGCCCCGGCGAAGCCGCGCATCGCCTGCACGAAGCGGCCGCTCAGCGCATCGGTGTCGTCCATCGCATCACGCTGCACGACGGTTCTCGCGCGGGCTGCGCAGCCCATGGGCTTCAAGGATCGACAGCACCGTGTCGCGGAAGTACGGAAACTCCTTCACGTAATCCACGAACGAAAGCGTCGTGCCCCTGAACCCGGCTTCGGCCAGCGAAATCAGCCCCGCCGCCACCTGCTGCGGCGTACCGACGAGCGGGAAACCGCCATGCCCGGCCGCCATCCGGTCGCGGATCAGCGCGAGCAGATCGTGCGGGAACGATTGCGCATTCGCGAACTGAAGCGCGACGAGATTGTCGACCGCGCCCCAGTCCGCATTCTCCTGCGCGAAATACTGCAGATACTGGCGCGCTTCTTCCTCGCTCGGACGGCAGACCACGTGCGAGAACGTCAGCACGTTGATGTCCTTGCCCGCTGCGGCGCCTTTTTGCTTTAGTTCGGCGACTTCGGTGCGCGAGCGGTCGAGATCGATGGCCGGCGTGAACAGGAAATTCGCATTGCGGATCGCGAAGTCGCGACCTTCGCCCGAACCCGCGGCGTTCAGGATCGGCGGACGATCGCCGTTCCAGGGGCGCGGCAGGCCGTAGATGTTCTTGAGCTGGAAATTCTCGCCGTCCCAGTTGAAGGGGCCGTCGTGCGTCCAGATCTTCTGCACGATGTCGAACCATTCCTGTGCATACGCATAGCGCTTGTCGTGGCCCGTCGCGAGCGGCAGGCCGAGCGCCTCATACTCGGGACGATTCCAGCCCGCGACAATGTTCAGCCCCGCGCGGCCCGCGCCGATCTGGTCGAGCGTCGCAATCTGCTTCGCGACCACAACCGGATGATTGGCCGCCGTATGGATCGTCGCGAACACGGTGAGATTGCGGGTCTTCGCGAGCAGGCCGGCGGCCCAGGTCATCGTTTCCAGCACCGAGCCGTGGAAATCCGTTTCGCCGCCATAGCCGATCCAGCGCGCAATCGGCAGCATGAAATCGATGCCGGCCTCGTCGAGCATGATCGCGAGCTTCTCGTTGTTCTCCCACGAGTTGTCCCAGCGCTCGCCGATCTTAGTCACCGACATCCCGCCCGAGCAGTTCGTCGCAAACGTCCCAAGAATGAAATCCTTCGTGTTCAGAATTCGTCTCATGTCAGTCCTGGCGCAGTAAAATTTGTTTCCATGACGGGCTGCCTCGCGGCGCCCCCGCTTTCCCAACCCAGTCACGGCATGAGCCGCAACCGCGCGATTCCGCAATGACCGATCCCTCAAGCAGAACCACGAAAAACACCGCTATTGACGAACATCGCTGGCACCTCGCGATGGACGATTTCGGCGTCGAGATCACGGACCTCGAATACGCCGTCATGCGTCTCGACCAGTCGTTCTCGCGCTGGCAGTCCGAATGCATGGCCGCCGTCACGGGCGCCACGCTGAGCGGCCAGGAGAACGCACTGGTGCACGTCATCTACATGCACGAACGGCCCAAGACCATTCGCGATCTGCTGCACATGACCAACCGGCAGGACGTCGCTAATATGCAGTACGAACTACGCAAGCTGATCAAAGCCGGGCTCGTCGAAAAATACGGAACGGCGCGCACCGGCGTGTACTACGTGACCACCGCCGAAGGCGCGAGTGTGTGCGAGCAATACGCACGACTGCGCGAGGCGGTGCTCCTGAAGATGGCTGAGGCGACGGCGGGCATCAAGTCCGCGGCGGCCGAGGCGACGGCGTGCCTCGAACAGATGGAACGCGTCTACGAATCCGCCACGCGCGAAGTCGCCACTTTCCATCGCCGCCGCTGAAAGAGCGCCGCTTTAAACGAAGCCATAAAACAATGCGGATCAACCCGCACTCAACGAACCTCAGATCAAAAATCAAATTGATTTTTTATTTGATCGAATCGTAGTGCAGCCACTTTGTCACCGCAACCGGTTTCACCCCAGGGAAAACACCGTCCGGGCGCGGCCTTTTTTATGCGCCCACTGAAGACGCGGCGAGAGTGTCGATGCGCTCGCCCGTGTCACGGGCGAGGCGATGAACCTGAACCGCGCACGAATGCGCGCGGGAAAAACGATTTGCTGCAGCCTGACTTGTGGTGCGGCCGCTTCGCTCGCTTCAGATGAGAAGGCGCGAAACCTTGACGCCTTCGAGCGAGACCCCCGCCATCAGACCGGCATTGGTCATCACGAACGCCTCGACCGGATTCGTTGCCGTCGAAGTATCGACGTTGCCGTTCGCGCCGACCGTGACGAGCGCGACCGTGGCATCTGCACCCGCGGCCCAGCCCTGGCTGCTGAGGAACTTGTCGAGCGCCTGCTGGTTCATGAACGCGAAGATGATCGCCTTCGACTGCGCGCCGATCTGCAAGCCGAACGAGCCGGCCACGGTGCTGTAGTAACCGGCCGTGCGGCCATTCACGCGCAGCGCGCCCGTGCCATATTGCCCACCGATCCAGAAGCCCGCCGAAAGTACGCTCGGGAACACAAGCACGCCCGTCGCCTTCGAAAGCAGCTCGTGCGAACCGTGGACCGTGCTGTAGAGACGCGTGAGCGTGGCGTCGACGTCCGCGTCGATGGAGGCGCGCTTCGCCGCGTTCTGCGCGGCAGAGTCGCTCGCGGCCCCGCCCCCGCCGAGCGAGGTGGTCGTGCATCCAGCCAGCGCGAGGCTGCCGGCAGCGAGTGCGGTACTGGAATGAATGAGAAATTGACGTCGGCGCATAGGTGTGTTCCTGTCAAGATGGATCGTTCAATTGCCCGTGCGCGAAGCCGGACGCCCGGTAACCGCAAGCGTCGGCGCACGGAAAACGCGCTACAGGATAGCGTGTACGGCCGTGCATGTGCAGTTTCTGCCCGTGCCGGATGTTGCGCCGGCGGCCAGGCACGCCGCTCCCTGGTCATATAAGACAATGCGTTCCGGATCAAGTTCTCTCGGCCAGTACAAACCCGATGCGGCCATTCCACCGTCCACGCCGATGCGCGACGGCGGCGATTGCGCACATCGGCGCCGTCATTGCGATGCCGCATTCCCCGCGCGATCCCGATTACGAATGACGAGTGCACAGGTTTCAGCGTTCAGTCGCCCTGCGCCGGATTAATTACTTCGTCATCCTTAATCAGTCCGTGCAGCGATTCCGTTTAGACGCGACGGAATAATTGCGGAGGCCCTTCGTTTAAGCCTTAAAGCGAGGCTGTCGACTTTTTGAGGTTCGCAACCGCACAGCGGTCTACGGCCGGCCAGCGCGGTAATCTGTGGACACAATTGCAGTTGAACCCGGCCCCGCGCTTCGTTTTCTAAGCAGTATCAGACGGAGACAATCGTGTTGCGGCTAATTTCGGCACTCAGCGCGGCGGCCGTTCTGGCCGGCTGCGCAGTCGCGCCCTACCCGGACTACGGGTATTACGACTACTACGGCTACCCCTACGGCTATCCCTACCCGTACGCCTATGGCTATTACCCTGGCTACGCGACGGTCGGGTTCTTTGACGTCGGCGGCGGCTTCCACCGCGGCTTTCACCATGGCTTCCGGGGTCACGGCGGCGGGATGCGCGGTGGCGGCGGGCATGGCGGCGAAGGCTGGCACGGCGGCGGCGGAACGTGGCAAGGCCGGGGCATGAGCAGCGGCGGACGCGCGCGCTAAGTGCAGACTAAACGTACATCAAGCGCACATTAAGCGTGCCCCACGCCTCGATGCCGCTGCTCATCTGCCCTCGCGCGCGTCAGCTTGACCGCCCGCCGTTCATACGCGTCCGTTCACCGGAATCGACGCACCCGTGATTGCCTGTGCATCAGCGGAGAGCAGGTATGCGATCAGCGCCGCAATTTCGCGCGGCTGAACCCAGCGTGTGAAGTCCGCGCCCGGCATGTCCTTGCGGTTTGGCGGCGTGTCGATGATGCTCGGCAGTATCGCGTTGACGGTCACGCCCTTATCCTTCAGTTCCTCGGCGAGCGCTTCAGTCAGCCGCACGACGCCCGCCTTCGATGCCGCATACGCGCCCATCCCGGCACCCGCCTTGAGCGCCGCACCGGCGCCCATGTTGACGATGCGCCCCGCGCCGCTGCGCAACAGATGCGGCAAGGCGGCCCGCGAAGCGTTGAGCGCCGTCTTCACGTTCACTTCGAACATGAGATCCCAGGTCGCGGGATCGCCGTCCGCGACGGTCTCCCAGCGGAACGCGCCCGCGATGTTGAGCAGCGCGTCGAGCCGGCCGAGTTGACCGTTGATCGCATCGAGCGCCTGGCGGGCGGCATGCGCATCGGCGAGATCGACGCCGCCGATGCCGAGTGCGCCCGCCACGCCGGCCGGCGGCGGGTCGGGCGCGGCACCGCGGCCGATCAGCGCCACGCTGGCGCCGCGCTCGATCAGGAACGCAGCCGTCGCGATGCCGAGGCTGCCGAACCCGCCCGTGATCGCGACCACTTTTCCATCAATACCGGTATTCATACGATTCGAATCCGCTCAGGTGTCCGCCCTCAAGCCGTGCCCGTGCGCGTCTCATCGACGAACGTCTCGGTCGCATCGTCGATCTTGCGGCTGCCGCGTCCGGTCGGGCCATGGATGTAGACGGCTTTCATATCGACGCGACGCACGCTGCCCGCCGCGGGCGGCGGCGTCATCTCGTAGCGCACCTCGCGCTCGTGATCGGCCAGTTGCAGGCGCGGATCGAACACGGAATTGAACCGCCACAACATGCGTACGAAGTTGGTCTGACCGTGCATCATGAGCCGCGCGGCCAGCCCGGCCGCGCGGCGCAACGCGCGCCAGCCGAGATGCTTGCGGTTGAGCACCTGCTGCGTGCGAACCAGCTCCGCGTAAAACTCGGGCAGCGGAAGCTTCGTCGGCACCACAGCATGCTGGATGTCGTAGAGCCGGTAATCGAGGCTCGTGAGGCGGCGCGATTCCACCTGCCAGTTCTCGGTGCCCGGATACGGCGTATTCACGCTGATATTGACGATCTCGGGAATCTCCATGCACCACTGGCGAATCGTCCCGAAGCGGTCGCGATCCCACTCGGGATCGGCAATCAGATTGATCGCGACGGTGATGCCGAGCGAACGCGCAAATTCCAGCGCCTCGAAATTACGGTCGAGACTCACGCGCTTGCGGAACGCCTTGAGCCCTTCCTCGTCGATCGCTTCCAGGCCGAGGAACATGTATCGGAGGCCGAGCGTCTGCCAGAAGCGGAACACTTCCTTGTTGCGCAGAAGCACGTCGCCGCGCGTCTCCAGGTAGTACTGCTTTTCGATCCCGCGCCGCCGGATCGCTTCGCCGATCGCCATGCCGTGCTCGGCGTGCACGAAGGCCACGTCGTCGACGATGAACACGCCCGGCTCGCGCAGCGTCGCGAGTTCCTCGACGACCACCTCCGGGCTGCGCGTGCGATAGCTGCGGCCGTAGAACGTCCACGCGCTGCAGAACGTGCAGTCCCACGGGCAGCCGCGCGCGAATTCGATCGACGCACAGGGGTCCAGCGTGCCGATGAAATACTTGCGACGATGCCGCAACAGATCGCGCGCGGGACGCACCGAGTCGAGATGCTCGACGAAGCCCGGCGGCGGCCCTGAGCCGTTGCGCGTCACGACACCTGGCACCACGAGCAGGCTTGTGCCGCTGCCCACCGCGTCGAGCAGCGCGGCGATCGAGGCCTCGCCTTCGCCGCGCAAGACGCAGTCGATGGCACCCTCGGCGTGACGCAGCAGATCGCCTGCGGTGAACGACACGCTATGGCCGCCCACGAATACGAAGCACGACGGCAGCGCCTTCTTCACCGCCTTCGACAGATCGATGATCTCGGGGACGTTCGCGAGGTAATTGCCGGAGAAGCACAGCGCCTCGGGCTGCCAGGCGCGCACGAGGCGCATGAGGTCGCCGTGCGTTTCGGCCTGCAGGTCGATGAGGCACACGTCGTGGCCCGCATCGCGCGCGGCCCCGGCAACCGATTCGAGGCCGAGCGGCTCGAGCCGCAGGAACACGCGCGTGTACATCAGACCGCTCGGGTGGACAGCAAGCAATCTCATGAAGCCTCCTTGCGATGCGCCAGCCCGACGCGGCATGCCGCGTTCCAACGCATGGCATTGCCGGAAAGCGGGCCTTCGCGACGGACCGGCGTGGTGGGCCGGACACTCGCGCGTCGTTCGCGGTTGTCACATCGTGCGTACTCGATGGCCGCGCATCGCATGCCGGGACGAAACGCACAGATCTTCTGCTGGCTGCGCACGAAACGCGCCCTGATCCCCGACACGGCTATTGCGCCCGAGTCTACGCGCGTTCGCCGGACGACGCTTGCGCCGCGGCGCGAGGTAAAACGAAGCGGCCACGCGTCAGAAGCTGCCGAAAATCGTCCCCAGCACGATCACGACGACGAGCGCAAGCAGCGCGCCCGCGATGCTGACCACCACGAGGTCGCGATAGCTCTCGCGATGCGTCGAGCCGCAGACGGCGAGCAGCGTGACGACTGCGCCGTTGTGCGGCAGGCTGTCGAGCGTGCCCGACGACATCACGGCTACGCGGTGCAGCAAGCCCGGATCGATGTGATGCTGGGCGGCGAGTTGCATGTAGGTGTCACCGAGCGCGTCGAGCGCGATGGTCAGACCGCCCGACGCGGAACCGGTCAGCCCGGAGAGCAGGTTCGTCGCGACCGCGAGCGACACGAGCGGACCGCCACCGATGCCGAGCACCCAATCCCGCACGACCTCGAACGCGGGCAGCGCGGCGATCACCGCGCCGTAGCCGACGAGGCTGCCGACACTGAGCACGGGCAGCACGGACGCATTCGCACCGGCGTCGACGCTTTCGCGCAGCGCGACGAGCCGCTGCCGGTTCATCGCCACGAGCACGACGATAGCGATTGCGAGCGCCACGGACACGCCCCACACGCCCGCCACCGAGGCGAGCGTCGTGGCGCCCCAGCGCGGCTCGGCGAGGTACGAGGCATCGATGCGCGGAAACACGACGATGTTCATCATGAAGTTCATGCCGACCACCACCACGAGCGGCGCGAGCGCGACGAACGCGGGCGGCGGCCCGGCGTGCGACGGCGCCTCGGCGCCGCCGATCTCGGCGGGGTCGAAGGTCTGCGCGACGCTCGCGCGTTCGCGCACGAGCGGTGAACTCGCGCCCTCGTTACCGGCCGCGCCGCCGTCGACGGGCTCGACGAAGCCCTCGCCATTGCGCCGTGCCGACGCGGCCGCGCGCCCAAGCCACCAGAGCCCGAAGCCCGCCATCACGATGGTCGCGATCACGCCGAGCCCCGGCGCGGCGAACGGCGTCGTGCCGAAGAACGGCATCGGAATCGCGTTCTGCAGCGCGGGCGTGCCGGGCAGCGCGGACATCGTAAATGTCGCGGTGCCGAGCATGATCGCGGCGGGCATCAGGCGGCGCGGCAGATTGGCCGAGCGAAACAGCGACTGCGCCATCGGCGCGAGCACGAAGAACGCGACGAAGAGACTCACGCCGCCATACGTGACAAGCGCGCCGCCCAGCACGACGGCGACGAGCGCGTGACGCGAGCCGAGCTTGTCGATCATGAACTGCGCGACGGCGTCGACCGAGCCGCTGTCCTCCATCAGCTTGCCGAACAGGGAGCCGAGCAGAAAGAGCGGAAAGAACTGCGCGAGAAACCGGCCCGTGCTGCCCATGAATGTTTGCGTCCAGTGCGCGAGCACCGGCTCGCCCGACACGAGCGCGGCGATCATCGCGCAGAGCGGCGCGAGCAGCAGCACGCTCCAGCCGCGATACGCAAGCCAGATGAGCAGGCCGAGGCTCGCGAGCATGCCCGCGAGGCCGATCGCGATCGCGGACGCGCTCATTGCAGCGCTCCATCGAGCAGCGTGCCGATGTCGAACGACGACGCCACGCCGAGACTCGCGCCGTGCTGCGCGAGGAACGTATCGGCGACATGCCGGCCTTCGTCGCGCAACAGGGTCAGGAACGGCCATTCGGCGTTGAGCTTCGACGACGAACCGAGCGTGACGAGCTTGTCGCTCTGGATGCGGTGCATACGCATCGTCGCCCAGTGACGGGCTTCGGCGTTGCCCCCGTCGGCGATGTGCGCCGATTGAGCGACCTGATGCAGCAGCGCGATCATGCGCAGCTCCTTGAGCAGTGGCGCATTGAAGGCAATCTCGTTGACGCGGTTGATGATCTCGCGCGCCGAGCGCGGCGTGCCGGGCCGCTCGACGGGATTCACCTGAACGAGGATCGTATCGACCGAATCGGTCTCGCGCACGAGCGGCGTGATGGTCGGATTGCCCGCGTAGCCGCCGTCCCAATAGGCTTCGCCGTCGATCTCGACGGCCTGGAACAGCGTCGGCAGACAAGCCGATGCGAGCAGCGCGTCGGGCGTGAGGTCGGCGTTGCGGAACACGCGCGCCTGGCCGTTGGCGACGCGCGTCGCCGTGACGAAGAGCTTGATGGGCGCGTCGCGCAGCGCGGCGAAGTCGATTGTGTCCGCGAGGATCGTGCGCAGCGGATTGACGCTGCCTGGATTCATGTCGTAGGGCGACACGACGCGCGCGAGCATGTCGAACGCGAGATAAACCGGCGAATGGTCGAGTGTCCAGCGCCCGAGCATCGCATCGAAGGGGCCGCGCCTGAACGGGCTGAAGCGCGCGGCATCGGCGACGCGGCGCCAGAAGCGTTCGAGCGCGAGGCGAGCGCCTCGCGCGCCGCCCGAAGCGTGCCCGCTCGCGAGCACCGCCGCGTTCATCGCGCCCGCCGACGTGCCCGAAATACCCTCGACCACCAGCCACGGCTCTTCGAGCAACCGGTCGAGCACGCCCCACGTATAGGCGCCGTGCGAGCCGCCGCCTTGCAGCGCGAGATCGACGCGCAGCGGCTCGGTACGGGTCGTGCGAGACATCGATTCTGTTTCGTCGGACATCGCGGCTCCGTGAAAACTCGACCACCGACGAGGGTACAGGAAAAGGCAAAAACGCTTCGCGGGGGTGCGATGATGCCGGGCCGATGCGTGGTAGCCGCGTGATCGACGCTGGTTCGACATTTGGTAGACTCGACTGGATCCATTGCGCCGAAGACCCCGGCCCACTCACCGTGCCCTCTACGCCATCGCTTCCCCGTTTGCTCGCCGAAATCCGCGCCTGTGGCGTGTGCGCCGACACACTGCCGCTCGGCCCGCGCCCCGTGGTCCAAGCCGATGCGCACGCGCGTCTGTTGATCGTCGGACAGGCGCCGGGCGCGAAGGTCCACGCATCGGGCGTGCCATGGGACGACGCGAGCGGCGAGCGCCTGCGCGCGTGGCTCGGCATCGACCGCGAGACGTTCTACGACGCATCGAAAGTCGCCATCGTGCCGATGGGCTTCTGTTATCCGGGGCGCGGCGCGGGCGGCGACAACCCGCCTCGGCCCGAATGCGCGCCGCGCTGGCACGCGCGTCTGCTCGCGCAGTTGCCCGACGTGCGGCTCACGCTGCTCGTCGGGCAATACGCGCAGCGCGCGTATCTCGGCGCGCGGCGCCGCGTCTCGCTCACCGAGACCGTCGAGGCCTGGCGCGACTACGCACCCGAGTATCTGCCGCTGCCTCATCCGTCACCCCGCAACCAGCCGTGGCTCATGCGCCACACGTGGTTCGAGCGCGACGTGCTGCCCGCGCTGCGCGAGCGCGTCGCGGCGGCGCTGGCGGCCCCGCAGGCGGCGCACTCGCGATCCGCGCGGCAACACACCGGAGACACCACGATGAGCAAGCCGACGATCGATATCCAGCGCGTCTATGAAGCGCCGCCCACGAGCGATCACGCGTGTTTTCTCATCGACAGACTGTGGCCGCGCGGCATCCGGAAAGAAGCGCTTGCGCACGTCGAATGGCTCAAGGACGTGGCGCCGAGCACGGCGCTGCGTCAGTGGTATCACAAGGATCCGTCGCAATGGGACGAGTTCGGGCAACGTTACGTGGCCGAACTCGACGCGAATCCCGCCGCCTGGCAGCAGCTCGCGCAAGCGTGCGAGAAAGGGCCGGTCGCCCTGCTCTACGGATCGCACGACGTCGAGCACAATCACGCGATCGTGCTGCGCCACTATTTGCTGAAAAAATTGAAGCGCAAATAAGGCCGCACCCGCACTGCATCCGCTTTGCGTCCGCTTCGTACCCGCTTCGTACCCGCTTCGTACCCGCTTCGTACCCGCTTCGTACCCGCTTCGCACGCGAAATACACCGTTACACGCGTGGCGGCGCCCGAAATGAGTTATCTGCTACCGTAGCGACAGATCGCGCGACGATCATCGGTCGATCTCCATGCAAGGAGGAAGTGCGATGCGCAAGCAATTCATCGCTGCCGTGCTCGCCGGCCTGGCCGGCGGACTCACGGCTTCGCCGCCGGCCCTCGCCCAGACCCAGGCGTTCACGGCCACCACCGTGAATATCTATGCCGGGCCTTCCGGCACCTATCCGATCGTCGCGCAAGTGCCGGGCGGGGTCTCGATTCTGGTGATGGGATGTCTCGCGGGCTTCAGCTGGTGCGACGTGAGCCTGCCCGGCCTGCGCGGCTGGGTGTGGGGCGGCGACCTGACTTCTCCGTTCCAGGGCAGACCAGTGCCTGTGATGAACTACGGCGCCGCGATCGGTCTGCCGATCGTGACGTTCTCGCTCGGCGCGTACTGGGGCAATTTCTACCGCGACCGGCCCTGGTTCCGTAACCAGTCGCACTGGATGAACCGCCCGCCGCCGCGGCCCGGTCGGCCGCCGCCTGTCGGGCGGCCACCCGCCAGGCCGCCCTCACACGGCGTGCGGCCTCCGCATGGCGGACGCCCGCCTGGTGGCGGCGGCCCTGGCGCTGGCGGTGGACGTCCGCCTGGAGGCGGTGGTCCCGGTGCCAGCGGTGGACGCCCGCCTGGAGGTGGTCCCGGCGCTGGCGGTGGCAACCGGCCGCCCCGTGGTGGAGGGGGCGACGGAGCTGGAGGTGGCGGTAACCGGCCGCCTCGCGGTGGAGGGGGTGGCGGAGCTGGAGGGGGTGGTAACCGGCCGCCTCGCGGTGGAGGGGGTGGCGGAGGTGGGGGCAATTGATGCCATCGGCGGCCCGCAACGAAGGGCCGCTCCGCCGCGTCAGAACCAGTAGCCGATTCCGCCCAGAATCACATCGGTATCGCGGCTGTAACGCGTCACCACGCGACTCCACGTGACGCGCGCCGCCCAGTCCTGCGTGAGCCGGTACGACGCCGATACGGAAACAGACGCCGGATAGAGCGCCGTCACCGGTATCGCGCTCGTCCGGATTGTTCCCGTGATGGATCGCCGCGTAAGCGCCAGCCCCGAAGCCTGGCGTGAGCCTGTCGTCGAAGAACGCGCGTGAGCCACAACTGCGCGGTCGCGCGATCGCGACGCGCCGAAATGCCGTTGCCTTCGTGCTGATAACCGATGGTCGCATCGACGAAACGCCAAAGCCCGCGGCGGTACTCGATCGACTCGGCGGCCAGGGTCTCCGAATCGAAGCTGTTCAGGATCGTCTCGCCCGCCATCAGCGTGATTTCGTTGTTCGTGACGTTATGGTCGCGCGGCAGCGCCCAGTCGCGCCCCGATGCCGGGAAATTTTCGAGTCGCCTCGACGCGGCGCTTATATATCTGGAATCCTTATTAATCGATCGACCAGAAAAATGCCGCGCGAGGGCGCGGCATTTGCACGTTGCAACCGGCTTTCCGCGTTAGCGAACGCGATGGCAAACGCGCACAGGATGATGGTGATGATGCTCGACGTGGCAAACAGTGTGGAACGGCGCAGCAAAAGCGGACAGCGGCGCGACCAGAGCGGCGCAGCAAATCAGTGCGGACAGGCGGAAAGCGGGCTTGAACATGTCGGGTCTTGAAACGTTGGCGTTTTACGGTTGAACAAGGGCCGCACTGTAGCGCAGATGCCGTCACGCTTTGTTACGCGCTTGTAACTGGCGTAGCGCCCCATGTCAGCCGCTTGACATCGCGACAGTTGTTGCTCCCGTCCTTGCCCTCGCCGTTGTCTCGATACCAGCACGTTCACGCATCTTCCCCGTCGCGTCCGAGCCGTCGCAGCAATTCGTGGCCGCGCGTCGTGAGCCGCAGTGCCGCATCGTCGCCGCGTTCCTCCATCTCCACGAGTTCATAGCGTTGCAATGCCATGAAGTCGGAGTCAAGCATCTGGATGGGTGTCTGCGCATCGCGGATCAGCAGCAGTGCTGCCAGTTCGTGGTGACTAAGCATCGAATCTCTCCTGTCCGAAACATACCGTGCTGACCAGCATAGCGGCCGAACCGTACAGTTTCGCTACAGTCGTGTTTCTCGATGTTACGAACGCGCAAGCTGCCCGCAGCGGACGCACGGCATCAACGCATCGAGATCAAGACAAAAAAACGCGGTGCGCAAGCCGTATGATCGACGGCCCGCGCACCGCGCGCTCCTTCGTGCAATTACGCGCGTCGTCGAAACACGGCGCGGCAATCGCGGGTTGTGCTCACCGCATCAACCGATTTCGAGGCGCTTGCGCGCGCCCGCCGCCTTCTTCGGCAACGTGAGTGTCAGTACGCCGTCCTTGTACTGTGCGCTGGCCGCGGCCTCGTCGATGTCGACCGCTAGCGTAAACGAACGGCTCACGCTGCCCGAGTAACGCTCGCGACGCAGGACGCGTTCGCCTTCCTTCAACTCGGTATCGCGCTCGATCTGCGCCGCAATCGAAACGAGATTGCCCTCGATCTTCACGTCGATGTCGTTTTTCTCCACGCCAGGCAGCTCGGCCTTCACGGTGTACGCGGCATCGTCTTCGGTCACATCGATCCGGATGCCGCCTGGCTGCGGCTCCACCGCGCCTGCGCCGCGCAACGGGCGAAACAGCCCCTGAAACAGATCGGGCACGCCTTCCAGTGCAAACGGGTCATAACGCGAGATATTGCTCATTACCCCCTCCTCGAACTGAATGGGTCCAGCGTCCTCACCATGCTCAAATAGATCGGACTCCTCAATCATGCCGCGCGGTCAATCGCGCAAACCGGCGGCCACGTCATCGGCGGCACGCCATGTCGCGCCGCTCACGTTTCGAAAATGTAGACGCCCGGCGCGTTTTCAAGCCCCCCGTTCACGGCGCGCGCGTTCTCTTCGCCGCTCGACTGTTCGTGCAGCCACGAGGCGAAAGCGGGCCACCACGAACCTTCGACGGGCGGCGTGCCGTCGAAGAAAGCCTGCGGTCCGCGATACGCCGAGCCCGGCTCGCGGGTGGCGCAGCGATAGTGCCGCCGCGGATGCCCCGGCTCCGACACGATGCCCCCGTTGTGACCGCCCGCCGTCAGCAGGAACGTGAGCGGATTGTGCGTGGACAGCAGCAGCTTGTAGACCGAGCGCCACGGCGAAACGTGATCGCGCTCCGTGCCGACGACGAACATCGGCTGCTCGATGCCCGAGAGCGCGACCGGCTCGCCGTCGACGCAATAGCGCCCTTCGGCGAGATCGTTGTGGAGGAACAGGTCCTTCAGATACTCGATGTGCATGCGGTACGGCATGCGCGTCGTGTCCGCGTTCCACGACATCATGTCGTTCGGCTTCGAGCGGCGGCCGAGCAGGTACTCGCTCATCATGCGCGACCACACGAGATCGCGCGCATTGAGCAACTGGAACGTCGCGGCCATCTGCGAGCCGTCGAGGTAGCCCTGGCGCCACATGAGCGCGTCGAGCGCGGCCAGCTCGCTCGCGTCGATAAAAATGCCGAGTTCGCCCGGCTCGCTGAAATCGGTCTGCGCGGCGATCAGCGAGATCGAACGCAGCGCGCTACCGGCGCCGTCGCGTGCGAGCGCCGCCGCCGCGATCGCGAGCAGCGTGCCGCCGAGGCAATAGCCGACCGCATGGACCGCTTCGCCGTCGCACCGTGCGCGGGCGACGTCGAGCGCATCGAGCATCGCGCGCAGGTAGTCGTTCAGGCCGAGATCGCGCGCCGACACCTGCGGATTGTGCCAGGACAGCGCGAACACCGTGAAACCCTGCTCGACCAGATAGCGGATCAGCGAGTTGTGCGGCTGGAGATCGAGAATGTAGTACTTCATGATCCACGACGGCACGACGAACACCGGTTCGCGCACCACGGTGGGCGTCGCCGGATCGTACTGAAGCAGCTCGCACAGATCGTTGCGCCACACGACCTTGCCGGGCGTGAGCGCCACGTCCTTGCCGGGCTGGTATGCGAGCTTCGCGTGCACGGGCGCGCCGCCCACCGACTTCGTCGTGGCGGAGTAATCCTCCATCCAGTGCTTCCAGCCCTGGGCGAAGTTCGCGCCGCCGCTCGTCAGCGTGGCTTCGAGCACGACCGGATTCGTGGCGATGAAGTTGCCCGGCGAGCACGCGTCGATCCACTGACGCGCCATGAAACGCACGATGTCGGCGTGATGGCGCTCGACGCCCGCTACGCCGGTGGTCGCGTCCTGCCACCACAGCTGCGTGCGCAGGAAGATGTCGCGATACGCGCTGAACGGCCACGTGGACCACGACGGCGCAATGAAGCGCAGATCGCCGGCGGGCGCGGCCGACGCATTGGCGGCGTCGGGCACGTTGTTCGGTGCGTCGGATGCCGGAGCAGGCGCCGCAACAGGCAGCGCGGCGCGCCATGCGGCGGCCGCATCGTTCCAGGCACGCAGTCCGAGGTCGAGGCACTTGCCCGGCGAGATCGCGAGGTGCATGCCCCAGTCGAGGCACGCGAGCGCGGCCGACGCGGGAGAAAGCCCGCCCGTCAGGGCCGCGACGCCGGCATGCGCGACGAGATCGAGCGGATCGCCGTGCAGCCCGGCCGTGGTGGCCGGCTCGGGCGGCGATGCCGGCGCGCGCGATTTCGCGCCCGGCGCAGGCGGCGCCCCCGCCGCGGCGACGATCGGTCCCGACGCCTGCAACGCGGCATCCGCGTGCCGGGCCTGTGGCTTCGCGCGCGGCGCGCGCTTCGTCGCTGGCTTCATTGCATGTGCATCCCGCCGTTGATGGCGATATCGGCGCCCGTGATGAACGCGGCATCGTCGGAGCACAGGAACGCGATGAGCGCCGCGATTTCGTCGGGACGGCCGAGCCGACCCACGGGAATCTGCGGGAGGATGCGCGTATCCATCACCTCCTTCGGCACGGCCTCGACCATGTGCGTCGCGAGGAAGCCCGGCGACACCGTGTTCACGGTCACGCCCTTCTTCGCCACTTCGAGCGCGAGCGCTTTCGTGAAGCCGTGCAGCCCGGCCTTCGCCGCGGAGTAGTTGGTCTGCCCGAACGAGCCGCGCGACCCGTTCACCGAGCCGATGTTGACGACCCGCCCGAACCCGCGCTCGATCATGCCGGGCACGAACGGCTTCGTCACGTTGAAGACCGCGTCGAGGTCCGTGCGCAGTACCGCGTCCCAGTCGGCTTTGCCCATCTTCACAAACGTGTGGTCGGAGGTGATGCCCGCGTTGTTGACGAGCACGTCCACCTGGCCGAGTTCGCCCAGCACGCGCTCGGCGGCGAGGCGGCACGAATCGAAATCGGCGACGTCCATCTCGTACGATTCGAAGCGACGGCCCGCCGCGCGCTCGGTTTCAAGCCACACAGGCGCGTGCATATTGCCCGGCGAACGCGACACGGCTACCGACATGCCAGCGTCATAAAGCCGCCGGCTGATCGCCTCGCCGAGGCCGCCCATGCCACCCGTCACGAACGCGATGCGCTTAGCGGCCATGGTGGTCCCCCTGCGCATGCGCAGCCGGCTTGCCCGTGCCGTTCGCGGTGCTGGGCGCACCATGCGCGCCGTTCAAAACCGCCCCGCTCACCGCGCGCTCGAAGGCCACCATCCAGTCGCGCATGGGCAGCGCGGACGCCGTCGCCACGCCAGGCGGCAACCCGGCCTGCAAGCTCGCCTGCCAGCCGGCTTGCAATCCGCTTAGCGAGTCCTGCCAGTTCTGTGCGAAGTCGCGCGCCGTGTCGGTCCATGCACCCGCGCCGTGCATCGAAGCGGCGACGCCCTCCTGCCAGATCGCGGCGGTCGCGCTGAGGTAGTCGCGCAGCACCGACTGGCTGGCCGTCGCGAAACCGGTCCAGTCTTTCGCCTCGCGCAGCGTCTGAAGCGTGCCTTCGAGCGCAGCCTTGTCGCGTTCGAGGCGGCGCTGTTCGAGCTTAAGGAACTGCTCGCGCCACTGTTGACCCTGCGTCATCATCTGAAGCGCAGCGCAGCCGTTGACGCGGCATGCATCGAACGGGGATTGGGAAGCGGTGACCATGTTCAGTGTCCTCACGAGGTTGCAGCGGCCGGCATGACGCCAGGTGCGGCGTATGGCGGGCAATGAAACGTAGACGCAGACGGCTCCGTGGGGCCGCATCAGGCATGCCGGGCGGCGGGCCGCGAATGGCGCGGCGGGAAGCCCGGCGAAAGTGCGGCGAGAAGCAAGCGCAATCTGCGCGGTACAAAGTGAACCACGGCGGGTCACATCGCGGATGCGAGTGCGTCTCGACGATGGTTCGGAGTACGGCATGTCTGAAAACGCCGGATCACGTCACCATCATAGGCAGGAAGATCAGCCGGTGCGCCGCGGATGCGCGGGCACCGGCTGATCCAGATCATTTATTGAGATTTGAGGACGGCGAAGACACCTATCCTGCATTGCTCGTGCGTCAATTTTGAGACATGTGCGGATTATTCCACCAGCCCTGTCAACGGTCTTGCAGCTGCCTTTCGATTGTTCGATTGTTCGTTTGTTCGATCGGCAGCCGCACGCGCACGAAGCGCTTCATGCGCGTTTCATACGATAGCTTGTGCGCTTACGCGCCAGCATGCTCCCCGTTGCGCACGAGCATGACCGGGCGATCCGCCGTGCGCAGAAACGATTCGGCGACGCTGCCGAGCAAGAGACGCTTCATCCCCGAAAGGCCGCGCGTGCCCATCACGACGAGGTCGGATTCCTCTTCGGCCGCGATACGGTAGATCACCGCGGCGACTTCCTCGCCGTTCGCATCGGCGGCGCGCGTGCTGCCATCGATGCCCGCACGCGCAAACAGCGTCCTGGCTTCCTCCAGCGCGGCCGTGGCCACATCGTTCTCGCTGGACTCGCGCGTCGGTTCTTCTGCGAAGCCCGAACTGACGTCCACGAGTCGCGCGGGATGCTGTACGACGCACAGCGCCTGCACGTGGCCGCCCGTTGCCTTCGCGACCTTGACCGCTTCGTCGAGTGCGCGCCGACCGCTTTGGCTCCCATCGATCGCCACCAGAATTTTCTTGTACATCGTGACCTCCCGGGCGTCGCCCATGATGCGCGGCGCACATCGCACGCGGATGCCGGGACGCGACAAGTGCCCCTCGGACCGCGCGCGACGGCCTGCCGGCCGTTGCGTGATTCGCGGGCTGCCGTAGCCGTCCGCGCCTTTAAAAAGCATTGTTATTCTATTTGGGTACGGATGCGATGCTTGCCAGTGCGGTGCGTTGCCACGGCCGGTCACAAACCGGCCGCTCGCGCGCACGCTCAACGCATCGTCAGCACCGCCGCACCCGTGAGCCGTCCTTCGCGCAAATCGGCCAACGCCTCGTTGGCGCGCGCGAGCGGATACGGCGTGGTATCGATTTCGAGCTTGTGACGCGCGGCGATCTCCATGAACGCGGCGCCGTCCTCGCGCGTGAGATTCGCGACCGACATGATGCGCCGCTCCTCCCAGAGCCACGCATACGGAAACGAGGGAATGTCGCTCATGTGGATGCCACCGCAGACGACCGCCCCGCCCTTCGTCACGGCCTGCAGCGCGGCAGGCACGAGCGCGCCGACCGGCGCGAACAGGAGCGCGGCGTCGAGTTCCTCGGGCGGCGGCTCGTCGCTGCCGCCCGCCCACGCCGCGCCGAGGCGCCGCGCGAACTGCTGCGCGGGTTCATCGCCGGGACGCGTGAACGCATAGACCGTGCGCCCCTGATGCCGCGCGACCTGGGCGACGATATGCGCCGCCGCGCCGAAACCGTAGATGCCGATGCGCTCCGCATCGCCCGCCATCGCGAGCGTGCGATAGCCGATCAGGCCCGCGCACAAAAGCGGTGCGGCTTCGACATCGCTGTAGTTGGACGGCAGGTGAAGGCAGTATCGAGCGTCGGCGACGGTGCGTTCCGCATAGCCGCCGTCGATCGTGTAGCCGGTGAAGCCCGGCGTGTCGCAGAGATTCTCGCGTCCGCGCAGACAGAAACGGCAATGGCCGCACGTATGGCCGAGCCACGGTACGCCCACGCGGTCGCCGGGCGCGAAGCCGCTCACGCCGCGCCCGATCGCGGTGACCGTGCCGACGATCTCATGGCCCGGAACCACGGGCGTCTTCGGATGCTGCAAGTCGCCGTCGACGACATGCAGATCCGTGCGGCACACGCCGCAGGCGCGCACGTCGATCAGCAATTCGCCCTCGCCCGGCACCGGGTCGGGCAGTTCGACTTCGCGCAACAACGGACTCGCTCCGTCGAACAGCATCGCTCGCATTACCTGCCTCCTGTCGAGAGTGCGCCGCGCATGCCGCGGCGCCTGCATGGAGCATGTTACGCGGTCGGCGAGCGCGCCGCGACCTGTACGCCGGGTGTGGCATGGCGGCGCATCCGGCGCGCGGCATGCCGCGCATCGTGTGACCGGTCCGTGAAAATCGCGCTCGATCCCAATGACCCTGGCGCAGGAAACCGCCGCGGCACGACGGCCGCCGCACGCGCACGCGTCACATCAATCGTGGCACCATGACGTGACACCAAAAATAACCCGCCCCGCAGATGCCCGATGATCGCGAGGCAGCGCACGGCTGCCGCCGCAAGCCGCTCCCCCTCGCCCGGTCTGCCCGGTCCACTGTCTGCCGCGCCCCTGGAGCACCGCATGAGCCAAGCCACTCCCGCCTCCCGCCCGCCCGTTTCCGAAGACCTGCTGCGCCGCATGGACGCCTGGTGGCGTGCGGCGAATTACCTGTCGGTCGGCCAGATCTATCTGCTCGCGAATCCGCTCCTGCGCGAGCCGTTGCAGCTCGCGCACGTGAAGCCGCGCCTGCTCGGCCATTGGGGCACCACGCCCGGCCTGAACTTTCTCTACACGCACCTGAACCGCATCATCAACGAGCGCGATCTCGACCTGCTCTTTCTCGCGGGCCCGGGCCACGGTGGCCCGGCCGTCGTCGCGAACACCTGGCTCGAAGGCACCTACAGCGAGACCTGGCCGAACGTGCCGCAGGACGAGGAAGGCATGGCGGCGCTCTTCAAGCAGTTCAGTTTTCCGGGCGGCATTCCGAGTCACGTCGCGCCGCAGACGCCCGGCTCGATCCATGAAGGCGGCGAACTCGGCTACGCGCTTTCGCACGCGTACGGCGCGGTGTTCGACAATCCTGATCTGATCCTGGCTTGCGTGGTCGGCGACGGCGAAGCCGAGACGGGCCCGCTCGCCACCGCGTGGCATTCGAACAAGTTTCTGAATCCGGTGACGGACGGCGCCGTGCTGCCAATCCTGCATCTGAACGGCTACAAGATCGCGGGGCCGACCGTGCTCGCACGCATCGGCGACGACGAGCTGGCCTCGCTGATGCGCGGCTACGGCTACGAGCCGGTGTTCGTCGAAGGCGACGACCCGGCCGTCATGCATCCGTTGATGGCCGCCGCGTTCGATCGCGTTTTCGACGAGATCGGCCGCATCCAGCGCGCCGCGCGCGAGGACGGTGAAACGGCGCGTCCGCGCTGGCCGATGATCGTGATGCGCACGCCGAAGGGCTGGACCGGGCCGAAGACCGTCGACGGCCTCAAGACCGAAGGTTCGTGGCGCTCGCACCAGGTGCCGTTCGGCAACATGTCGAATCCCGGGCACCTGGCGCTGCTCGAACACTGGATGCGCAGCTACCGTCCCGACGAGTTGTTCGACGCGCAAGGCCGGCTCGTGCCCGAGATCGCCTCGCTGTCGCCGCACGGCGAGCGCCGCATGAGCGCGAACCCGCATTCGAACGGCGGCGGCCGCGTGCGCGAACTACGCTTGCCGCCGTTCGGGCGCCACGCCGTGGACGTGCCCGCGCCGGGCCAGGTCGACGCCGAAGCGACGCGCGTGATGGGCGCGTTCCTGCGCGAAGTGATGCGCGTGAATATGCCGACGCACAACTTCCGCATCTTCGGTCCCGACGAAACGGCTTCGAACCGCTGGTCCGACGTGTTCGACGTGACGTCGCGCACCTGGCTTGCGCAGATGCTGCCTGAAGACGTCCAGCTCGCGCGCGACGGCCGCGTGATGGAGATGCTCAGCGAGCACACGTGCCAGGGCTGGCTCGAAGGCTATCTGCTGACCGGCCGCCACGGCTTCATGTCGTGCTACGAGGCGTTCATCCACATCATCGATTCGATGTTCAACCAGCATGCGAAGTGGCTGAAGGTGATCCGCGAGATCCCGTGGCGCAGGCCGCTGCCGTCGCTGAACTATCTGCTCACGTCGCACGTGTGGCGCCAGGACCATAACGGATTCAGCCACCAGGACCCGGGCTTCATCGATTACGCGGTGAACAAGAAGGCCGACACCGTGCGCGTCTATCTGCCACCCGACGCCAACACGCTGCTCGCCGTGACCGACCACGTCATGCGGACGTGGAACCGCATCAACATCATCGTCGCGGGCAAGCAGCCGCAGGCGCAGTGGCTCGACATGAACGCGGCCATCTGCCACTGCGCGCACGGCATCGGCATCTGGCGGTGGGCGAGCAACGACGAAGGCGGCGAGCCGGATGTCGTGATGGCCTGCGCCGGCGACGTGCCGACGCTGGAGACGATCGCCGCCGTCGATCTGCTGCGCACGTGGCTGCCCGACCTGAAGGTGCGCGTGGTGAACGTCGTGGACCTGATGACGCTCGAACCTTCCGGGCGCCATCCGCACGGCCTCTCCGACGCCGACTTCAACGCGCTCTTCACGACGAACCGTCCGGTCATCTTCGCACATCACAGCTATCCGACGCTGATCCACCGGCTCACGTACAAGCGCGCGAATCACGCGAACATCCATGTGCACGGCTTCATCGAGGAAGGCACGACCACGACGCCGTTCGACATGACCGTGCTGAACCGCCTCGACCGGTACCACCTCTGCGAGGCGGTGATCGATCGCGTCGACGGGCTCGCACAGCGCGCGGCCCACGTGCGTCAGACGCTGCACGACAAGCTCGCGGAGCATCGCCGCTACGTCGATACGTACGGCGACGACATGCCCGAGATCCGCAACTGGCGCTGGTCCGGCTCGCGCGGCGACGCGCAGCCGGAGCGCGGCGCTTGACGCCCTAAGTAAGGGGCGTCTCGCGCCGGCGTCCGAACACGCGCGCGAATGCCGTCACGAACGCGTCGAGCCGGTCGTGCGCGAGGCAGTTGATCCCTGCCGCGCCGACCCGGCCGTTGCCACCCGGGAAGGCGCGGCACAGTTCGTCGGCGCCGCGCGGGCTCGCGAGCGGCGCGCGCACGCTCACGGCATAGCTGCCGTCCGCGTTCGGAGTCAGCACCGCGTGCGCGCGCGTGGGCTCCTGATTCGCTAGCACGTTGCCGAACGCGCCGCGCACGCGCCGCGTCCACGGCTCGTCGGGCATCACGAACACGCTGCCGTACTGCAGCGCGATCAGCGGCGTGATGGTCTGCGCGAGCCGGAGGTCCTCCTTGCGGCATTCCGCGAGACGCTCGACGACGGGCTCCGCCGCGATGAAATCGAACGGATCGGCATAGGGCTTGAGCGACTCATAAAGCGCCTGCGGCGCGATGACGAGATCGGCGATATCGTCGCCATAGGCGTTGTAGTTGATCGACTCGCCCAGTTCGCGCAACTGATCTTCCTGTTCCTGCGTGAGGCCGACCTGTTTCGCGAGCGCCTGCGCCGTCGCGCCGAGGTTGTCGCCCCACGCCGCCGTGATCGCCCAGGTGCGGTACCGGCCGTGCAGATGCCGGTCCACGAGCACGCTCGTGCAGACTTCGGCGGTCGTGTCGATATGCGCGATCAGGTTCACGCTCTGCGGTAGATCGCCCGCGTAGTGATGATCGAAGTACTCGACGTGGATGTCCTCATCGAGCAGCTTCGTGAGCGCATCGCGATTGGAATCGAACGAAATGTCGAGCACCGTTAGCGAATCGCCGCGACGCGCGGGCACGCGCGCAACGAGTTCGGTGTCGCGCTTGACGCCCGTGATCAGCGTGGCCTCGCGCGGCCTCGCGAGCCGCAACTGATGCAACGCGCAGAGGCCGTCCGCGTCGCCGTTGAATACGTCGAAATGCGCCATGTCCTGTCAGTTTCAGTGCGATAAGCATAACAGTATCGCCCACGGCAAGCCGTTCGGACAGGATACCGATGTGGGCGGACGACACTTCGGTCAATGCCCGGACGGGAAGTCATCCGGAAGTCCATCGGACGAACGGCTGCCTGCCGGCGCGACGCCGTGACGAAGGCGCGCGCCCGCGCCGTAGGCGCATGACGCCATGTATCCTCGAATGTCACATCCTCTTTCCGCTCGCCAGACCATGTCCGACATGCCTCGTCCCACACCCTCGCGTCACAAGGAGAACCGGCTGCGCGCGGCGCGGCGTCATGGCCGCGCCACCGACGCGGCGCTGCGGCGGGCCGCGACCTACCCGCATCCTGCGGGTCGCGTCGTACGGATCGAAACGCATATCTCGGTCGTCTATCTGGCCGGGCGCTATGCGTACAAGATCATGAAGCCCGTCAATTTCGGTTTCGTCGATTTCACGACGCTCGATGCACGGCGCCGTTGCTGCGAAGCCGAAATCCGGCTCAACCGGCCCTTCGCGGGACACATTTATCTCGACGTGAAGCCGCTATCGCTCGAAGTGGGGCGATGCCGGTTCGGTATACGAAACGGCGGAACGGGCGTAGTCGCAGAGGTGATCGACTATGCGGTACGGATGCGGCGCTTCGACCAGCGCCAGCTTTTCTCGAACCTCGTCGCACACGGCGAACTCGATGACGCCGACGTCGACGCCGCCGCGCAAAAGCTCGCCGCGAGCCACCTGCATGCGCAGCGGCTCGCGCATGCAGGTGGCTCGCGGCTCGGCACGGCGGCACTATTGCGCGACCAGGTGCTGGCCGCACTCGCGCCGCTCGAACGCGATCCGCGCACGGCTGCGACCGTGCGGGCTGCGGAGCTGCGACGCGACTGCGAAGACGAACTCGACCGCCTCGCCGCGCATCTGGACGCACGCCGTACCCACGGCTTCGTGCGCGCGTGTCACGGCGACCTGCATCTCGATAATCTCTTCCGCCACGGAAGCGGTGCGCTGATGTTCGACTGCATCGAATTCAGCGACGAACTGCGCTGGATCGACGTCACCGCCGACCTCGCCTTCCTGCTGATGGACCTGCGCGCGCATGGACACGCGCGCCACGCGAACCGCTTGCTGGCGCGCTATCTGGAAGCGACCGGCGACTTCGGCGGACTGGCGGCGCTGCCGCTGTACGTGACGTACCGGGCGCTCGTGCGGGCGATGGTGGCGCTGCTCAAGGCGGGGCCGGCGCGCGCGCCAATCTCGACGCCGCACGAAGGGCCCTATACGCCTTATCTGGAACTAGCCGAAAAAACGGCGCGCAGCCGGGCGCCGTCTCTGCTGCTCTGCCACGGCGTGTCGGGATCGGGGAAATCGGCGGCCGGCCGTGCGCTGGCGGAGCATACCGGCGCGATCCGCATCTCAAGCGACACCGAGCGCAAGCGCGCGCGGCCGTTCGCCCCGCCCGATCTGGAAGCGCTGCCGGCCAGCGCCTACACGCCGGAAGCGATCGCCACGCATTACGACCGGCTCGCCGGACTGACCGCCGACGTGCTCGGTGCAGGCTACACGGCGCTCGTGGATGCGACGTTCCTGAAGTCCGCGCATCGTGCGCGCTTCGTGGCGCTCGCTCGACGGCTCGGCGTGCCGGTTTTGATCCTCCACTTTCACGCCGCCCCTGCGCGGCTCGTCGAACGCGTGAACGTGCGCGCAAGCGGGCCGCGCGATGCATCGGATGCGGGGGAAGCGGTGCTCGCCGCGCAATTGGCGAGCACCGATCCGCTCGATTCCGAAGAACAGCGGATCACGGTCGATCTGGACACGGACGTGCCGATTGAGGCGTTCGCGTCGGCGGCCTGGTGGACGCCGCTTTTCGAGCGGATGGGTGGCCTGCGCGAAGACTGGTCTGCGGACGCATGATCGGCAGACCGTCAGCCCTTTACTGTTTCGCTTCTGGCAGCGCAACGGGCCAGTGCAACCCCGACGCGGCGCGAAAATGCGGCTTGTGGCCGGGCGGCATACGCCACGCCTGCATGCGCGCGGCCATCGCCGAGCACAACGCGAGCCCTTCGTCGCCATAAAGGCGCTCCATGGCTTGATGCACAATCCCGGCCTCGAACCACACCTTGAAGCGCCGGTGGCAGGTGCGAAAATCGGGATAGCGGCTGGGCAAGGCTGCCCAGACCGACGCGGTCCACAGCACCCAGTGGATGCCCTCGAACACGCAACGCGAATTGTGGGCCGGGCGACCACGGCGTGCAGCGCCGCCATGGGGTTCTTGAAACAACGGTTCAATGCTGTCCCATTGCTCGTCGGTCAACTCGGGGCAGGTACGGCAGGACTTCCGAATATCCATGATGGTTCTCTTACAGCGGAAGTCCTACGTTACCGCCGTATATCGCCTGAGCATATCGGACGATACCGAAAACAATCCCGCCCCCCAACTGTCCAGCCGTTTCCAGCACGAATGCCGCGCGACCGTTCGTGCGGCACGCTTCATCTGCGGCGTCGCCGCGCCTCAACAACCTAGGGCAGCTTCCCGAAAGCCGCGCGCACTGACGCGACGACGGTCCCGACCACTTCGCATGCGCTCAAAAGCCCGATTGTTGCGATGAATCGCCGCCCCGCGTCAAAAAGACGGACGCCTCAGTACTGCTTGCGCATCTCGGCGGCGGGCAGCTTCATCATCTGACGGTACTTCGTGACCGTGCGGCGCGCGACCTGCACGCCCTGCTTCTCGAGTTCGTGTGTGAGCGCAACGTCGGAGAGCGGATCGCGCGGGTCTTCCGCGTCGATCATCTCCTTGATGAGCACACGCACCGCCGCCGCCGAGCAGGTGCCGCCCGTGCGCGTTTCCAGTTCGCGCGGGAAGAAGCGCTTGAATTCGAAAATACCGCGCGGCGTCGCCATGTATTTATTGCCCGTTGCGCGCGAAACGGTCGATTCGTGCAGGCCGAGTTCGTCGGCGACGTCGCGCAGCAGCATCGGACGCAGCGCGATCTCGCCGTACTGGAAGAACGCCTTCTGCCGCGCGACGATGCATTCGCCCACGCGCAGGATCGTCTCGCAGCGCTTGTGCGCGTTGCGGATCAGCCAGCGCGCCTCCTGCAGCTGCTGGGCGAGCGGCGAGCGGCTCGTCTGGTCCGAGCGCGCGAACATTTCGGCGTAGAGCTTGTGGATGCGCGCGCGCGGCTCGATCGCCGGATTCACGCTGACGACCCAGCGGTCGCGCACCTGGCGCACGATGACGTCGGGCACGACATAGCCGCCGTCCGCGCGTCCGTACTGGTTGCCCGGCTTCGGATCGAGATGGCGCACGAGCGCGCAGGCGGCCTGCAGCGAGTGCGCGTCGCAGCCGAGTTGACGTTGCAGCTCGCCGCTCTCGCGGCGCGCGAGCCGTTCGAGGTGGTCCATGACGATCCGGTGCGCGAGGTCGCGCTGCGGGGTGTCGTCGGGCATGGCGTCGAGTTGCAGCGCGAGACATTCGGACAGCGAGCGCGCACCGATGCCCGGCCGGTCGAGCGTCTGCACCACGCGCAGCGCCACGCGCAGGCGGTCTTCGTCGAGCGCGCCGCCGACGCCGTCGACCTCGGCGAGATCGGCGAGGTCCTGGCGCAGATAGCCGTCGTCGTCGAGCGCCTCGATCACGAGTTGCGTCGCCAACCGGTCTAGATCGTCGAGCGGGACGAGCCGCAGCGCGTCGTGCAGTTGCTCGCGCAACGACACCGGCACGCGAACCCAGTCGGAGGCTTCGGAGTCGCCGTCATCGGGGCCGCGATGGCTCGACGCCCGCAGCAATCCGGGCAGCGGCATTTCCGCGGACCAGGACGGCGATTCCGGCGGCATCGCGCCGTCGTCCGCTGCGCCGTACATGCCGCCCCCCATCTCGACGCCGCCATCGGGCGCCACCGCCGGATCCGTGCCGGCGCCCGCCGCCGCCCCGCCCTGTCCCGACCCGGCGGCCTCGGCGGCATCGCCCGTCTCCGAGGCGGCCGGGACGTATTCGAGGAACGGATTGGTGTCGAGTGCTTCACGAAGCTCCTGCTGGAACTCCAGCGACGACAACTGCAACAGCCGCACGGCCTGCTGCAGGCGCGGCGTCAGCGCAATTTGCTGGCGCGCGTGTAACGCAATGGAAGGCATGGCGATCCCGTTTGTGAAGGATTAAACGAGCGCCCTCACGCAACACCCATGCCAGTTTTTACAACTCTCTGTTTTGAAACGGGATCGGGATTTGCGAAGCGACCGCTCCGGCCCCCTGCGCGCCGCCTCGGCCGACGTTTTTACAATCGACCGGCAATATTGGCGCCCGCTTTTCGCCTGGTTTTCTGCCCCGCCTTGCGGCCTCGCCTGGGCGGTCCCGATTCCGCCGGATCGCCCGTCGATGCGCGCATCGCGTGATCAATCCCGGTGACGATTCCGGCCCGTCAACCGCCGCTCTTGCGCAGTGCGGCACAGTGCTTGCGGACCCGAGGGCTGACTCACCCAGAAAAGGAGAAACCGCCATGAAGCGCATCCTGACTCTCAAGACCGCCGCAGGCGTCGCCTGCATGACCTTCGCACTGGCCACGGGCGCGCAGACCAACACGACGGGTGCGGCTGCGTCGCCGGGCAGTTCCGAAACGCTCGGCCAGCACGTTGACGACGCAACCATCACGACAAAGGTGAAGGCGGACCTGCTCGCGGCGAACAACGTGAAGTCCGAGCACATCCACGTGAAGACGCGCAACGGCGTCGTCTCGCTGACCGGCACGGTGCCGGGCGCCCAGGACCGCGACGGCGCGAAACAGGTCGCGGAGAACGTCTCGGGCGTGACGTCGGTGAAGAACCATCTGAAGGTCGTGGCGCAATGAGCGCCGCGTGACGGCGGGCGGTGATGTGCACGGACACGGCGCACGAGCGCGCCGCTCACCGCCCGCCGCACGGCGGGCGGCCACGATCCGTCAGTCGCGCTGCGACTCGCGGATCTGCTCGCGCCGCCGCTCGCCCTGGCGCGCGAGCATCCAGCCCGGATATTCGGCGGGTAGCTGGCTCACGTCGTCGAGGACGGCGAGTTCTTCCGCCGACAGCTTGACCTTCGTCGCGGCGACGTTGTCGTCGAGTTGATCGACCCGCTTCGCCCCGACGATCACCGATGTCACCACGGGCTTGTGCAGGAGCCACGCCAGCGCGATCTGCGCGACCGACACGCCCTTCTTGTCCGCGATCGAGCGCATCGCATCCACGCAATCCCACGCGCGCTCGCGATTCACCGGCGGGAAGTCGAACGTCGTGCGGCGGCTGCCCGCCTCGCCTTCCTTGTCGCGGCCGTACTTGCCGCTCAGCAGCCCGCCCGCGAGCGGGCTCCACACCATCAGCCCGAGCCCTTCGCTTTGGAGCATCGGCACGAGTTCGCGTTCGAGATCGCGGCCCGCGATCGTGTAGTACGCCTGCAGAGACTGGAAGCGTGCGAGCCCGTGGTGATGCGCGGTGCCGAGCGCCTTCACGATCTGCCACGCCGCCCAGTTCGAGACGCCGACATAGCGCACGTGGCCCTGCTGCACGAGCGTATCGAGCGCGCGCACGGTTTCCTCGACTGGCGTAGCCGGGTCGAAGCCGTGGATCTGGTAGAGATCGATGTGATCGAGTTGCAGGCGTTTGAGGCTCGCCTTCATGCCGTCCATGATGTGGTAGCGCGTCGCGCCGCTCTCGTTGGGCGAGTCGCCCATCTGGCCAAAGACCTTTGTCGCGATCACGACCTGCTCGCGCGGGATCTTCAGGTTCCTGAGCGCCTGCCCGGTGATCTGCTCGGACGCGCCTTGCGAATAGACATCGGCGGTATCGATGAAATTGATGCCCGCGTCGATCGCGCGGCCGACGAGGCGCTCGGCATCGGCCTGCTGGAGGTCGCCGATCTGATGCCAGATGCCGTCGCCGCCGCCGAACGTCATCGTGCCGAGGCAAAGTTCCGAAACAAACAGGCCGGTGCGGCCAAGGGTGTTGTATCGCATGTCGAGACTCCGTCCTGGGTGCAAGGAAAAGACAGGGGATAGCCAACGGGCCGAGGATACTGCTCGCGACGCGAGGCTGCAGAAAACGAGCCTCGGGCGATGAGCCCGGCAGGTGCGCGGCGGCGCCGCGCACGGACGGCGGCACGCGGCCCGGCAGCACGCCGGCAAGGCGCCAGGCAGCCGCGTGCAAAAGCTGCGAGACTGCAAGCGTGCGCGCGCCCTGAACGAAACCCCAGACCCTCGACGCGCGCGCGACACGGCCTCAACTGTGCAGGCATGACTTCGCTCCATTCCGCTCCCGCTGCGGCCGCCGCAGCCGCCGACGACCCGCTCGCGCGCTTCCATCCGGCCGTCGCGGGCTGGTTCAGGCGCAGCTTCGACGCGCCGACCGCCGCCCAGCGCGCCGCGTGGCCGCCGATCGCGAGCCGCCGCGCGACGCTCGTCGCCGCGCCGACCGGCTCCGGCAAGACGCTCACGGCGTTCCTCGCCGCGCTGGACGAACTCGTGCGCGAAGGCGTGGCGAACGACGGCGCGCTGCCCGACGCGACGCTCGTCGTCTACGTATCGCCGCTCAAGGCGCTCTCGAACGACATCCGGCTCAACCTGGAACGCCCGCTCGAAGGCATCGCCGATGAACTCGCGCGGCTCGGCCTGGCGGGCGTCGAAATCCGCAGCGCCGTTCGCACCGGCGACACGCCGCAGCCCGAGCGCGCCGCGTTGCGCAAGCGCGCGCCGCACATTCTCGTGACGACACCCGAATCGCTCTACGTGCTGCTCGGCTCGGAGTCGGGACGCCGCATGCTCGCAAGCGCGCGCAGCGTGATCGTCGACGAAATTCATGCGCTCGCGGGCAACAAGCGCGGCTGTCATCTCGCACTGAGCCTCGAACGGCTCGACGCGCTATGTGGACGGCGGCTGCTGCGCATCGGACTTTCGGCGACGCAAAAGCCGATCGATACAGTCGCGCGCTTCCTCGTCGGCATGGGCGGGAACGCGGACGCGCCGCCCGCCTGCGAGATCGTCGACACGGGCCATGCGCGCGCTCGTGATCTCGCGATCGAGGTGCCGCCCGTGCCGCTCGAAGCCGTCATGGCCAACGACGTGTGGGAGCGCGTCTACGGCCGCATGGCCGATCTCGTGGCGCAGCACCGCACGACGCTCGTGTTCGTCAACACGCGGCGCATGGCGGAGCGCGTCGCGCGGCATCTGACCGACCGCCTCGGCGCCGACGCGGTCGCCGCGCATCACGGCAGCCTCGCACGCGAGCACCGCTTCGACGCCGAACAGCGCCTCAAGCGCGGCGAGTTGCGCGTGCTCGTGGCGACGGCGTCGCTGGAACTGGGCATCGACATCGGCGATGTCGATCTCGTTTGCCAGATCGGCTCGCCGCGCTCGATCGCTGGGTTTCTGCAACGCGTGGGCCGCTCGGGGCACCAGGTCGGCGGGGTGCCGAAAGGCCGGATCTTCCCGACTTCGCGCGACGATCTCGTCGAATGCGCGGCGCTGCTCGACTGCGTGCGGCGCGGCGAACTCGACCGGCTCACCGTGCCCGAGGCGCCGCTCGACGTGCTCGCGCAGCAGATCGTCGCCGAGGTGGCCTGCGAGGCCTGGGACGAGGACGCGCTCTTCGCCCTCGTGCGCCGCGCGGCGCCGTGGGCGCGGCTCGAACGCGCGCAGTTCGACGCAGTGCTGCGCATGCTCGCCGACGGCTACACGAGCCGGCACGGACCGCGCGCGGCGTATCTGCATCGCGACGCCGTGAACCGCGTGCTGCGCGGCCGGCGCAGCGCGCGGCTCGTCGCGCTCACCTCCGGCGGTACGATTCCCGACAACGCCGATTACACCGTGCTGCTCGAACCGCAGGGCCTGCAGATCGGCACGGTCAACGAGGACTTCGCCGTCGAGAGCCTCGCGGGCGATGTATTTCAGCTCGGCAATGCGTCGTACCGGATTTTGCGGATAGAGGCGGGACGCCTGCGCGTCGAGGACGCGCAGGGGCAGCCGCCGAATATCCCGTTCTGGCTCGGCGAGGCGCCGGGGCGCAGCGACGAGTTGTCGTTTGCGATCGGGCGGTTGCGCTCGGCGGTTGAAAGCGTATTGACGGACGGCGCGGATACGGCCGCCCCCGGCGCCCTGCCGGACGAATCCGCATCCAGCGCGGTGAAGCGGGTGGAAGTCGTGCGCGGGCCGGGCTGGGCTGTTAGTTGCGTTTCTGGCGATGAACGCGACGGTACCGTGCAACCCGCCCCGCCCTCGACCGCAAGCGCATGCCAGTGGCTGATCGACACGCTCGGCCTCGACGATGCCGCCGCACGCCAGATCGCCGACTATCTCGCCCGCGCCCACACCGCCCTCACCGCCTTGCCGACGCGCGACACGCTCGTCATGGAGCGCTTCTTCGACGAATCGGGCGGCACGCAGCTCGTGATCCACTCGCTCTACGGCAGCCGCATCAACCGCGCGTGGGGTCTCGCGCTGCGCAAGCGCTTCTGCCGCCAGTTCAACTTCGAACTGCAAGCCGCGGCCACCGAGGACGCGATCATCCTCTCGCTCACGGGCGCGCACAGCTTCCCGCTCGACGAGGTCTGGCGCTACCTGCACTCGACTACGGCGGAGCATCTGCTCGTGCAGGCGCTGCTCGACGCGCCGCTGTTCGGCGTGCGCTGGCGCTGGAACGCGACGACGTCGCTCGCGCTGCCGCGCCAGACGGGCGGCCGCAAGACGCCGCCGCAGATTCAGCGCATGCGCAGCGAGGATCTGCTCGCGGCCGTGTTTCCCGATCAGGTGGCGTGCGTCGAGAACCTCGTCGGCGAGCGCGACATTCCGCGGCATCCGCTCGTCGACCAGACGCTCGACGACTGCCTGCACGACGCAATGGACACCGAAGGTTGGCTCGCGCTGCTGCGTCGCATCGAGGCGCGCGAAGTGCGGCTCGTGACGCGCGAACTGAATGCGCCGTCGCCGTTCGCCGCCGAAATCCTCACGGCGCGCCCCTACGCGTTCCTCGACGATGCGCCGCTCGAAGAGCGCCGCACCCAGGCCGTGCTGAGCCGGCGCTGGAGCGATCCGGAATCGGCCGACGACCTCGGCGCGCTCGACACCGAGGCCATCGCGAGCGTGCGCGAAGAAGCCTGGCCGCAGGTGCGCGACGAGGACGAAATGCATGACGCGCTGACGACACTCGGCTGTCTCGCCGAACGCGAGGTACGAAGCGAACCGCACTGGCTCGACTGGCTGCACGCGCTGACGAGGGCGGGCCGCGCAGCCCGGCTCGCGACTGCGCAAGACGACGCGCTCTGGGTTAGCGCCGAACGGCTGGCTTGCGTGCGCGCGATCTACCCGCAGGCACGCTGCGAGCCGGCGATCAAGCCGCCGCCCGAATACGACGAGCCGTGGACCGAAGAGGCGGCGCTCATCGAGCTGGTGCGCGCGCGCCTTTCGGGCTTCGGTCCGTTGACGCTCGCGCACATCGCCCGGCCCCTCGCGCTCGAAGCGAGTGTCGTCGCGCTCGCGCTCACGGCGCTCGAAGCGCAGGGCACGGTGATGCGCGGCCGGTTCACGCCCGGCACGCACGACGAGGAATGGTGCGAACGCCATCTGCTCGCGCGCATTCATCGCTATACGGTGCGCAAGCTGCGGCGCGAGATCGAGCCCGTCGAGCGCCACGACTTCATGCGCTTCCTGTTCGAATGGCAACGCACCGCCGCGACGACGCGCGGATCGGGCCGCGACGCGCTCGACGCGGTGCTCGGGCAGATGGAGGGCTGGGAGGCGTCGGCGCTCGCGTGGGAGGATGAGATCCTGCCGGCGCGTATCGACGATTTCACGCCGATGCTGCTCGACGATCTGTGCCGTTCGGGGCGGCTCGCGTGGGGGCGGCTGCCCGCACGCGCAGCGGCGGGTTCGACGGTGCGCAGCACGCCGGTCGTGCTGCTGCCGCGGCGCGAACTCGCGCGCTGGACCGCGCTGCTCGATGCGCCCGATGCGACGGACCTTGCGCCGCGCGCGCGGCGCGTCTACGACACGCTGCAGCGGCACGGCGCGATGTTCTTCGACGAACTGGCCGCCGACGCGCACCTGCTTGGCGTGGAACTGGAAAACGCGCTCGGCGAGCTGGTCGCGGCGGGACTCGTGAACGCGGACAGTTTCGCGGGACTGCGCGCGCTCGTGAAACCGGCGGCGAAGCGCCACGCCGCGCACGGACGCCGACGGCCGCGCGGCTTCGGGCCGCTCGTGGGCGGGATGGCCGACGCGGGGCGCTGGGCCGTGCTCCGACGTATCGGCTTGCCCGCAGCGCAGACGGCCGTATCGCCGCGTGATCTGCTCGCCGAAGGCACAGCCTCCACCGCAAAACGGGAGGCCGTGAAAAATGCGCGCGGCCCCGCTTTGCAATCGCGCGGCGCCACCGCGCTACGCCGCCCGGTCGCCGATCCCGAACTGCTGGAGCACATCGCGCACGTGCTGCTGCGGCGCTATGGCGTGATCTGTTGGCAACTGCTGATCCGCGAGGCGTCCTGGCTGCCGCCGTGGCGCGACCTGCTGCGCGTGCTGCATCGCATGGAGGCGCGCGGCCACGTGCGCGGCGGGCGCTTCGTCACCGGACTCTCCGGCGAGCAGTTCGCGTTACCCGAGGCCGTCGCGTTGCTGCGCGACGTGCGCCGGCGCGGCACGGGCGACGGCGCGCTGGTCTGCGTGTCGGCAGCCGATCCGCTCAACCTGGTCGGCACGGTGCTGCCCGGCGAAAAAGTGCCGGCGGTGGCGGGCAACCGCATCGTGTTCCGCGACGGCGTGCCCGCGGCAACGCTGATCGCGGGACGATCGAGCGTCCTGGGCGTATTCGACGAAGCGACGCGCGTCGCGCTGCAGGCGCGGCTCATGCGGCCGGGCTTCACGAACCACCATGCCGACTCGCCGGTTGCGGGGTGACGCGTCACCCGCTCCGGATCACCGGCTCAACACCGGCTCAAGCGCGACGCTGCCGCTCAAGGCGCGGCGGCGATGACCTCCGCGACGACGGCCGTGAGCTTCTTCGCATAGGGCACGTGCAGGAACTCGTTCGGCCCGTGCGCGTTCGACTTCGGTCCGAGTACGCCGCACACCATGAACTGCGACTTCGGAAAGCCCGCCTGCAGCGTGTTCATGAGTGGAATCGTCCCGCCCTGTCCGAGATACGCACAGTCCGCGCCGTAATGCGTGCGCGAGGCGACGTTGAGCGAATCCGAAAGCCACGGCGCAAGTTCGGGCGCGCTCCAGCCGTTTGCTGCACCGGCGTCGGGTTTGAACGTGACCCGCGCGTTATACGGCGGATCGAATTCGAGCAGCGCCTTCAGTTCGGCGACAGCCGTCGATGCCTCGATGAGCGGCGGCAACCGTAGCGACAGCTTGAACGCCGTGCGCGGACGCAGCACGTTGCCCGCATCCGCGAGCGCCGGCAGGCCGGCCGCGCCCGTCACGGACAGCGAAGGCCGCCATGTCGAATCGAGCAGCGCCTGCTGCGGATCCGTGGTCGTGGGCAGCACGCGACGGCCGTCCTGCCCGCACGCCCACGGCAGCGTCTTCCACACGCTGTCGCCGAGAATCTTCGCGGTGGCTTCGGCCTCGCTGAGGCGCTTCGAGGGGATGGCGCAGTGAAAGCCCTTGGGCAGCAGCGTGCCGCTCGCGGCGTCTTCCAGCCGCTCGAACAATTGACGCATCACGCGAAAACTCGACGGCGCGATACCGCCATACGAGCCCGAATGGATGCCTTCTTCGAGTACCTCGACTTCGAGATCGCCCGACACGAGGCCGCGCAGCGACGTCGTGAGCCAGAGCTGGTCATAGTTGCCCGCACCGGAGTCGAGACAGACCACGAGCGCGACATCGCCGAGGCGCTCGCGCAGCACATCGACGTACGGCAGCAGGTCGTAACTGCCCGACTCCTCGCACGTTTCGATCAGGCCGACGCAGCGCGGCCGCTCGATCCCCTGCGCATCGAGCGCCGCGAGCGCCGTAATGCTCGCGTAGATCGCGTAGCCGTCGTCGGCACCGCCGCGGCCATAGAGCCGCCCGTCTTCGAGCTTGGGCGTCCACGGCCCGAGGTCGTTGCGCCAGCCCGCGAATTCCGGCTGCTTGTCCAGATGGCCATACAGCACGACCGTCTGGCCGTTGCCGGCCCGCGTGGCCGGCACTTCAAAAAAGATGACTGGCGTGCGCCCCGGCAACCTCACGATTTCGAGCTTCAGGCCGCGCACCGGCTGTTGTTCGGCCCACTGGGCCGCGTCCTGCACGACGCGTTCGAGATAGCCGTGCTTCGCCCACTCGGGGTCGAAAGCCGGGCTTTTCGCGGGGATAGCGATGTAGTCGGTCAGGGCAGGAACGATCTCGTCGTTCCATTTGCGATCAACGAATGCACGAAGTTCGTCGTGATCCAGTTGGCGGGTGTCCTGGGTCGAGCCGGAAATCATGGTGGGGTGTCCCTGCGAAGAAAACACCGATGATAGACCCGATGCCCCAGGCGCCGGTACCCCGCCAGCCCCTGTTTGGCCATCCGGCCAGGGCACCTTCTGCGCGCGGTGCGATTTGGCGCGACAATGGCTCACTGCAATGACTCACTGCAACGATTCACCGCACTGATTCACTGGCCTTATGCGGCGCCCTTGTTTCCGGAGGATCGGCATGGCGAGTCACTCCGTCTTCGAAATCATCGTCCTCGTGGCGGCGGTCGCGCTCTATTTTCTGCCCGCACTGATCGCGGACCGGCGCATGCGCCACGATCTGCTGATCATCGCGCTCTTCAACGCCGTGCTCGGCTGGACGGGTATTGGCTGGGTGCTCGCGCTCTTCTGGGCGTTCCAGCCGAATCCTCCGAAGGATCTCGGCGCGCAGGCGAAGGAGCGCGAGCGCCGCGTTGGCATGGGCGTGTTTTCACGTCTGCTTTCGGAGCGTGTTGCGGCACGCTCGGCGCGCTCGAAGCGTGCCGCCGATCGAGAACGTCCGTCGCACTGAAGTTCGCCGCTGTTTTCGCCGTGGCGCGTCTTGTCCGGACGGCCAGCGCGCCCCGCGCCAGCGCCCACGCAGCGCCATCGCATGAAATAATCGTCCTGCGTTCCGCCGTTCACCGAACCCGACCCCGCTCACCCGCATCTCAACGGAGCCCGTCATGCATCACGCCGCCCCGCTCTACGCCTTTGCCGCCGTCGCGCTCGGTATGGCGCTCACACCGGGACCCAACATGATCTATCTGCTTTCGCGCTCGATCTGCCAGGGACGCAAGGCGGGCCTGATCTCGCTGGGCGGCGTCGCGCTCGGCTTCATGTTCTACATGCTGTGTGCCGCCTTCGGCATCACCGCGCTGCTCATGGCGGTGCCCTTCGCGTACGACGCATTGCGTTTCGGTGGCGCGCTCTATCTGCTATGGCTCGCATGGCAAGCACTCAAACCGGGTGGCCGTTCGCCGTTTCAGGTGCGCGAACTCGCGCCCGACCGGCCGCGCAAGCTGTTCCTGATGGGCTTCATGACGAACCTGCTGAATCCGAAGGTCGCGATTCTCTACCTGTCGCTGTTGCCGCAGTTCATCGATCCGCAGCACGGCAGCGTGCTCGCGCAATCGATCATGCTCGGCGGGACCCAGATCGCGCTTTCGATCAGCGTGAACGCCACGGTCGCCATGACGGCGGGTACGATCGCCGCGTTCCTCGCCGAACGCCCCGCGTGGCTCGTGATCCAGCGCTGGCTGATGGGAACGGTGCTGGCCGGTCTCGCCGTGCGAATCGCCGCCGAGGGGCAGCGCTAAGAGAAGTGATCGGGGCGGGTTGCTTCAGACTTCAAACGGCTGAGGCCAATCCCGCAAAACGCTGCGTCAGGCGCGGCTCGCCGACGCGCGGCTGGCGGGCTGGCGCAGTTTCACGGATGCCGCGGAAATGGAGCGCGGCTGGATCTGGACCATGTCCTGCGCGAACATGTCCTGCCGCAGTTCTCCTTGCTCGTCGAACCACTGGCAGATCAGCCAGTGTCCCGCGGCAAAGCCAACCTGCCCGGCATACATGACGGTCATGCGCGGACCGCCGGACTTGAGGGTGACAACGTCCCCAATACCCGCCTCGGCGGCACGCTGGTTTTCAGCAACGTCGATAATCGTATCAAGCATGTGGTTCCCCCCGAAAAAAGGATAAAGGCAACCCCCGCTGGGTTTCGCGATCCCCGCTCGCACGCCGTTTTACAGATAATTCCCGGCGGCTCTTTTTAATAAGTTTGGCAAGACTATCAACCCGAATTAATCCCCGCAAGCGATTTCTCTAAAAAAAATGCATGAATCAGGATTTTCCATTAGAGCCGCATAAAAACAGATACGTCGACATCCGCATGAATTACTCAGGCGTAGTCCCTGAGAAGTAGAAGCTGCCACCAGAGCCGCCTTCGCGCCACGCGGCGGATGCTTCCGGGCGCCGCATTATGGCGCACCGCAATACCCGTATTAACCCGCTGCCTGGCAACCACGCGTCCCGCATAATCCTCGGGCCCGATTAACGCGGCATCCGGGTTGAAAACGTTTTCTGGCACGGTCGGTCGGTCGTTTTATTTATCCCGATTTTAATTGATTACTTCATAACCATGCTTCATTTTCACGATATAGCCTTACTATTCCCGGAAAATGAATTTGAAATAATGATGTAACACTGAGCGGCCAAGACCCGATTGCCGTTGACAATCACCTGTCCCACCCATAATGCAAAACGCCCCATCCAGCTAAACCCGGCTAAACCGTATGGGACGTGTGAACAGCAAGAAGCAGGCCTCCGAACATGGCCCGATAGCGGCCACAACCGGGGCCGGGAGTGATTATTCGGCGAACGGCAACGTGTTCTGCCCCTCGGCTCGCATGTCGAACACGTTCAGCGTCATCGCGACCAGCGCGTAATAGCCGAGCAGGCCGACCAGGTTGACCGTCACCTCGCGGCCGAAGCGCTCCATCGCGCGCGCGTACGTCTCGCCGGATACGCGTTTCGCGTCGTAAAGTTCGGTGGCGAAAGCGTAGATCAGCGCGTCGTCGGGATCGTCGAACTGCGGCTCGGCGCCCGTGCGGATCTGCTGGGCGAGCGCCTCGGGCACCCCGGCCTGCAGCGCAATCGGATAGTGGATGTGCCACTCGGCCTGCGCCTGCCAGCGCGCCGCCGTCACGAGGATCGCAAGTTCGGAGAGCCGTAGCGGCAAGCCGGTGCGGTAGCGGCAAAACGCGCCGAGGCGCTGCGCATGCCGGGCCAGCTCCGGGCTGTAGATCCAGCCGAGGAACGGCCCGTTCAGATTGCCGCGCGGACCGGAAAGGATTTCGTCGAGTACGACCTTCTGCCCGGGCGACGCCTGCGCGGCGTCGAACGCGGGCAGGCGCGGTGGATTCGAATGCGTCATCGGCTAACTCCGCGTGAAAGGCGCCGCGCTCACGCCGGTCGCGACGAATGCGCCTTCGATGGCATCGGCGAGACGGCCCACGATCGTATCGATATCGCGCTCCGTACAGATAAACGGCGGCGCGAGCAGCACGTGATCGCCGCGCTTGCCGTCGACGGTGCCGCCCATCGGATACACCATGAGCCCGCGCGCGAACGCTTCGCGCTTGATCGCCGCATGCAGCCGCAGCGCCGGATCGAAGGTCGCGCGCGTGTCGCGGTCTTTCACGAGTTCGACGCCGACGAAAAGCCCGCGTCCGCGTACGTCGCCGATGTACGGATGCGCCGCGTACCGTTCGCGCAGGCTCGCGCGCAACTGCTCGCCGCGCGCGAGCACGTTGTCGAGCAGTTTCTCATCGGAAATCACGCGCTGCACTTCGAGCGCGGCTGCGCACGCCGTGGCGTGCCCGATGTACGTGTGGCCGTGCTGGAAATAGCCGCTGCCGCCGACGATCGTGTCATAGATGCGCTTGCTGACGAGCGTCGCGCCGATCGGCTGATAACCCGCGCCGAGTCCCTTCGCGATGGTCAGCAGATCGGGGGCCACGCCGTCCTCGTCGCAGGCGTAGAGGTAACCGGTGCGGCCCATGCCCGACATGATCTCGTCGAGAATCAGCAGCACGCCATAGCGGTCGCACACCGCGCGGATCTTGCGGAAATACTCGCGCACCGGCGGCACGGCGCCTGCCGTCGCGCCCACGACAGTTTCCGCGACGAAGGCCGCAACCGTCTCCGGCCCGAGTTCGAGGATCTTCTGTTCGAGTTCGTCGGCGAGGCGCTGCGCGTAGCCCTCGTCGGTTTCGCCGTCGAGGCGTTCGCGATACGCGTAGCACGGGCTCACGTGATGCGATTCGATCAGGATCGGCAGGAACGGTTCGCGGCGCCACGCGTTGCCGCCGATCGCGAGCGCGCCGAGCGTGTTGCCGTGATAGCTCTGGCGCCGCGCGATGAAGTGGCGGCGCGCGCGCTCGCCCTTCTCGACGAAGTACTGGCGCGCGAGCTTGAGCGCGGCCTCGATCGCCTCCGAGCCGCCCGACACGAAGTAGACGTGGTCGAGCCCTTCGGGCGCGGCGTCGACGAGGTGATCGGCGAGCTGCTCGGAGGCTTCGGTCGTGAAGAACGACGTGTGCGCGTACGGCAGTTGCTGCGCCTGACGCTTGATCGCGTCGATCACGCGCGCATTGCTGTGGCCGAGGCACGAGACGGCCGCGCCGCCGCTCGCGTCGATGTAGCGCTTGCCGGTCGAATCGATGATTTCGATGCCGTCGCCCGCCACCGCGACGGGCAGCGTTTGCTTGGGCATCCGGTGAAAGACCTGGGACATGAGGTACCTCTTTGCGAATTGCTGGGAATGGATTCGGACGCGCCCGTGATCAGCGGCGCGACGTGGCGGCGATGAAGCGATCGAGCACGCGCTGGCCGTCCTGCCAGACGCCGAAACCGACGCCGTCCGCGCCGATGCGCAGGCAGGCTGTCACGAGCGTGTTCTCGTCGTCGGGGTCCTGCGGATCGTCGCGGAAGATCGGCAGGCCGTCACCGCCGCGGTCTTGCAGGACGCCGACGAACGCGTCGCCGTCGGGCTGCACGCCTCCTCCTGATGACAACGCAGGCAACAGCGCGGCGAGACGCGCCTGACGATCTCGCGACGAATCGGTGACGATCTGCGCCTCGCGCTCGCAGCCCGGATGGATCAAGTGGTTCGCGTGGCCGGAAAGCGCGCGGACCGGTTCGATCGAACAACGCTGCGCCGTGGCCTCGACGCTGTAGAGGCGTACGCCGCCCGCAGCATCGGTGCCGCCAAGCGTGTGATGAAAGCCGCTCGCGCGCGGCGTTTCGCGCAGCAGGGCGAGCGCATCGTCGAGCGACGCCGCATCCAGCACGGCGCGCGCGAGGATCATGCGCGGCACGCCCACACGCGGCTCGCGGATGCGGACATTGTTGATCGCCTGGCCCAGCCCGGCGCGCGTGACCGCAAAGGTATGGCCCGGCAACGAACCCGGGTAGCAGAAGCTCACGAAACCCGGCTTGCCCTCGGGTTCCACCTCGACGACGAAGCAATGGCCGCGCAGAAACGGGTCGCCATCTTCGTTGTGCGCGATCACGCCGCCCTCGCACGCCGACGCGGGCGCTGCGAGCGTCGTGCAACCGTCCGGCACGCGATGAACCAGTTCGCCTCGGCAATTCCAGAGGAACAGGTCGTCCGCGGGCCAGCCGAGCGCTTCGGCCATCGCTTCGAGCTCGGCGACATGGGCCGGAAAATACTGCCCGGCCGCCTCGCGCAACCGGCGTATGAACGCACTGCCGCGCCAGCGTCTCACGGCCGGCCACGCCGCGCTCTGCGCCATATAGGCGTCGAACACGGGCTTCGCAAGGACGCCAAGCTCCCGCCCGATCGATTCAGGCGTGCCGGCGATCCGGACCAACTTCAGATCCTGCATGGATGTTCCCGCTCGATTCTGTGACCGCCGCCGGGCATTTCCGATCGGAAAAAATACGCGCGGCGACGCCTTTGCTGCCGATGTTCGCTTTATACGACTCACAACATACGTTGTCAATATTTTATAGAAAACAACAAATGACTTGCGAAGCCATGTGCCGGCGCCGGTTGCGTCGGTCATCGGGGCAACCGGCGTGGTGGACGAAATGTGCGGATCGGAAAACGGGAAAACGCGCGGAGGGGAAGTTCGCTGAAAAGCGCTCGCGCGCTCAGGGCGCGTCTAGGGCAAGTAAGCGCCCCGGGCGTTGAGCAGGCGTTCGACCTGCTCCAGCTTCGTCACGCCACCCGAGCCTTCCAGCGCGAGCAGATGCGCGACGAGCGATTCCGCCAGCGCGGTCGCCGCGACGAGCGACGGGAAGAACGACGGGCTCTCGTGCGTGAAGATGAGAACCTTCTCGGCGTTGAGCGCGATCGGCGAAACTGCGCTATCGGTGATGGCGATCAGGCGGCTGCCCTTCTCGAACGCGGCTTCGGCCACGCGCACCGACTCGACCGAGTACGGCGCGAAGCTGACCACGACCGTCGCGCTGTCACGCTCGATGCCGAGCAGTTGCATCTCCAGTGTTCCGGCCTCACCGCCAATCAGCGACACCGACGGGCGAAAGAGCCGGTAGCCATAGACGAGCCCGAATGCCACGGCGTAGCACGATCGGAAACCCGCCACGTGGACATGCTTCGCCTTGCGCAACAGCCGCGCGGCCTCGACTGTCGTACGGGCGTTCTGCGCAACGGTTGCGTCGAGATTGTGTTGCTGTGCGACGAGCAGATCGCACGCGAGGGCGTCTTTCGCGTTCCCGGCCACGAGCGAGCGGGCACGGCTCGCGAGCGGCTCGGGGCGCGTGCGAACGCGCGCGACGAAAAGGTCGCGCAACTCGTTCCAGCCCGGAAAGCCGAGTTGCTGGGACAGCCGGACGAGCGACGCGGGCTGCACGCGGGCGCGCTCCGCGATCTTGCGCATCGACGACACGGCCACTTCGTCGGGATGATCGAGCAGGAACGCCGCGCCCGTCTGGAACTGCGGGCTCAATTCCGCAAAGCGTGCGCGGATCAGCGCGGCAAGCTGGTCGAAGCTTTCTGGCATGCAAGCATCGTGATGGTGGCGACAACAAATGTTATCACTGGTGTTGCGCGATGTTGCCAGGTGCGGATAGCGCTGGCAATGCGTATGCACCCATCCTGGCTGGCCGGCCGGCACCCTGCACCGCTCATGCGTCAACGACCAGGCTCCCGGCGATGCGACATATCACGTTATGATACATCCCCATTGCCAGTAGGGTGTCTCCGCTCAGAGACAGCACGGGCGTGTATGCTGACGGAAGTAAGCCCCGTTACCCATTCGACATTCTCACCTCGCGAAAAAGTAACGTTCGGGGAGACAGGCGAAAGCCTTCTCCCCTTTTTCTTTACCAACTGGCACCGCGTATTGCGGCGGATGCAACCTATAGTAAAACGAGCAGATTCGCAGTCGCGGCGACTGTTTCAGCGCCTCCTGGTTGCAATAAGTCGCGGTTTTAAAATGAGCCCCAGAGATTGTTAAGGAAGACTTACACAACTTGTTATCAGAGTGTCGGATCAATTCGATATCTGCTTCAGATTGCCGAGGAATCGTGGTTGAAAAACAAAATCCGGATTGGGATCCAAGGTCCGGCACAGTACTTGAGGATCAGATTGCTGCCTATGACGATATGCGGCACCGCTGTCCGGTGGCACACAGTACGTATCTGAACTGGTCGTTTTTCAGGCATCAGGACGTGGTGCGCGCCCTTCACGAGCACGAGACCTTCAGCAATTCCGTATCCAGCCACCCTTCAGTGCCGAATGGCATGGATCCTCCGCAGCACACTTCGTACAGGCAAATAATCGAGCCATATTTCAGCGCGTCGCGTATGCAAGCGTTTGAGCCGATTTGCCGAAAGATCGCGATTGATTTGGTGGAGAGTCTTCCGCATTCAGGCGAGGTGGAGTTCATGTCCGCATTTGCCGAAGACTTTGCATTACAGGTTCAGTCCGCCTTTCTTGGCTGGCCCACTGATTTGCATGAGCCGCTTCGCCGCTGGACACGCAAGAACCATGAGGCGACGCTGGCGCGAGACAGGGCGGCACTTGAGGATGTCGCCTATGAATTTGACGGATATATCAGAGCACTGCTGGCAGATCGTCGTAATACCGGTATTAACGCGCCGGACGACATCACGAGCAGCCTGCTGCGAGAACGAGTCGGTGATCGCCTTATTAACGATGATGAAATCGTCAGCATTCTGCGCAACTGGACGGTCGGGGAGCTGAGCACAATCTCTGCCAGCGTCGGCATTCTGGCGCACTATCTGGCCGGGCACCCCGATCTTCAACAGCAATTGCGGGAGAATGCATCGCTACTGCCTGCTGCAATTGATGAAATTCTGCGAATCCATGCGCCCCTTATCGCCAATCGCCGGGTGACTACGCGACCGGTGGAAGTCAGCGGCCAACACCTGCCCGCTGGTGCACGCATCACGCTGATGTGGGCTTCGGCCAACAGGGATGAAGCGGTGTTCGGAGATCCCGATGAATTCAGGCTGGATCGCGAGCCGGCGGATAACCTCCTGTACGGGGCGGGCATTCATGTTTGCCCGGGCGCACCTTTGGCCCGCCTGGAGCTACGGCTTATCACCGAAGAACTTCTCAAGAACGGCCAGATTGCATTGGTACCGGGTAAAAAACCGGTAAAGGCTGTTTATCCGGCCAGCGGATTTTCCACCCTGCCGTTATCGATTCAGCGCTGACGTGTGCTGACGCACGACACGCGATAACGATCTGCGTCAGTTCGCCCTCCGCCACGGGCCACCGAAAGAATGCGCAAAACGGCCGCACGCGAGTCAAACAAGTTTGATTGCCGCTCCTCAATTGAATTGCTATTGACCGGTTAATTGCGATTTCCGCTTCGCCTGAAGCTCCAGACGAATTCCGCTCGCCACCGCTTCCGGCAGCGGAATATAGTCGAGCGCCTGCGCTGCGCGATTGCCGTTCGTGAGCGCCCAATCGAAGAAAGCAAGCGCTTGATCGATATGATCCGACTTGCCCGGCGTCGCCTGCATCAGCACGAAAGTCGCGCCCATGACGGGCCACGCGTTAGCTCCCGGTTCGTTCGTCAAAATCTCGTAGCGAGAGGACACCCAGTTTGTGCTCATAGCCGCCGCGCTCAACGATTCCGGACCGGGCTCGACCCTGGCGCCCGATGCGTTCCTCATGGCGGTATACGCGATATGGTTCTGTTTCGTGAAATCCCAGGCGACATAACCGATCGAGCCCGGCACATAACGGATGAACGTGGCGACGCCCTCGTTGCCCTTCCCGCCCATTCCGCGAGGCCACCGGACAGTCGTCCCTTCACCGACCTTCGCTTTCCATTCGGTACTGACTTGCGACAGGTAGTGTGTCCAGATGAGTGTCGTGCCGGAGCCATCGGAGCGTCGAACAACGGCAATCGCGAGATCGGGCAGCGTGACTTTGGTATTCAGCGCTGCAATGGCAGGATCGTTCCAGTTGGCGATCTTGCCGAGATAGATCGCACTGAGCACCTGCCCGGAAAGCATCAATTCGCCGGGTTTTACGCCCGGCACGTTGACGACCGGAACGACTCCGCCAATCACCGTCGGAAATTGAACCAGACCTCGTTTGCTCAGTCCGTCATCGGACAATGGCGCATCCGAGCCGGCGAAATCGACTTCACCGCCCAGCACTTTCCTCAATCCTTCGGTCGAGCCGACACTGCGATAACTGACTTTACCGCCACCGGATTTCACGTAGGCTTCGGCCCACGCGGTATAGATCGGCGCGGCGAACGTGCTGCCCGCTCCGGTGATCTGCGCATGAGCGGCCGTCGACATCGACAGCAACGCTGCATGGCTCGCGATTAAAATCAGCATGCTCTTCACGATAACGTCTCCTCGAATTATCGACGCTCGCAAGGTTATGCAACCTGCAACCGGTAGCGTGAAGTAAGGCCGAGTAGCGTGAGGTATCGCCGAGTCTTATTGGCGTTCTGTTTGTTCAGGAACGTCTGGCTCATTCCTGTGAGCGTCACCTGATCGGCGTCGTTTTATCTGGACGTTTTTTTAGTTGATTTGATCAGATCGAAGCGAGGCGCGCTGGAAGTCGAAAAAACCGGTTCGCCGCTGAATTGAACCAGTCTAGTACACCAACGGGTGTTGACCTGAACGCGGCAGGACGGCGATGTACCATCTCCCATTTCCCGCACCGCGCACACCCCACGAGGCAGATCCACCATGGCAACACCCGCTTTTGAACCCGCCGTCACCGTCTACCGGGGCGGCCTGATCGAGACGACCCATGCGGCCCACGTCGCAGTCGTCGATGCCGATGGCCAGTTGCGCCACACATTCGGCGATCCGCACCGGCTGACCCTCGTGCGCTCGGCGGCCAAGCCGGCGCAAGCGCTGGCCGTGGCCGAAACGGGCGCGCTGGAGCGCTTCGGCTTCGACGATACCGACCTCGCCCTCATGTGCGGCTCGAACAGCAGCGAGGATCGCCACATCGAGCGCGTCCGCCAGATGCTCGCCAAGGTGTCCGCGCACGAGTCCGACATGCGTTGCGGCGGGCATGTGCCGTTGTCCGAAGCCGTCTACCGCTCGTGGATCAAACGCGACTTCACGCCGGGTCCGGCCTGCAGCAACTGCTCGGGCAAGCACGTGGGCATGCTCGCGGGGGCGCGCGCCATCGGCGCGCCTGTCGCCGATTACCACCTGCCGGAGCATCCGTTGCAGGCGCGCGTGAAGCACGTCGTCGCCGATGTCTGCGACCTGCCCGACGACGGTGTGCAATGGGCGATCGACGGCTGCAATCTGCCGACGCCCGCGTTCGCGCTCGACCGGCTCGCGCGCCTCTACGTCAAACTCGCCGATGCCGCGGACACGGTCGCGCGCCCGGCCACCGAGGCTTCGCCGCGCGTGCAGGCGCTGGCACGCATCTACCACGCGATGACTTCGCACCCGGAGATGGTCGCGGGCGAAGGCCGCTTCTGCACGGCGCTCATGGAGGCGTTCGAGGGGACGCTCGTCGGCAAGGTGGGCGCCGACGGCAGCTACGCGGTCGGCGTGCGCGCGTCGGGCCACGCGCTACCGCAATGCACGGGCCGCGCGATCGGCTTTGCGGTCAAGATGGAAGACGGCAATGCCACGGCGCTCTACGCCGTGGTGATGGACGTGCTCGCGCAACTCGGCGTCGGCACACCGGCGCAACGCGCCGCGCTCCAGCATTTCCACGCGCCGCGAATCCGCAATACGAAGGGCGTGGAGACAGGCGGCGTCTCGGCCGGCTTCACGCTGAAGCCGTGCGTGTGAGGCACGTCTCGCGAGCCGCGTTTCCCGCCCGCCCGAACGCCACGCGAGAAACGCGCCACCCCACCCACCAGCACATCTAGAGCAACGCGACAACCTTCACGTCGCTGCGATCCGCGGAGGCGATCACTTTGCCATCGACGCGACGGAACGTGAGCGTAACGGGAGCCTTCCCCACGCGCAGATCGCCGATCTCGAGCCAGTCGATGCCTTCGGGCAGCATCGGCTGCTCGACGCGGACTTCGTTGCGCGCCGCGTCGATCGAAATGCCGAGACACGCTTCGAGCATCATGAACGGCGACCCCGCAGCCCAGGCCTGCGGCAGGCAGGCAACCGGATAGGCGGTCGGCGGCTCGCCGCGCCGGCGCGGAAAGCCGCAGAAGAGTTCGGGCAACCGCATGTCGAACGTGACCGCCGCTTCGAAGAGCGCCTGCAGCAGACGCACCGCCGCTTCCCGCCGACCGTAGCGCGCGAGCCCGCGCGCGCACAGCGCGTTGTCGTGCGGCCAGACCGAGCCGTTGTGATAGGCCATCGGATTGAAGCGCGCCTGTCCCGCCGCCAGCGTGCGAACGCCCCAGCCCGTATGGAACAGCGCCGATTCGAGCACGCCCGCCACACTGCGTCCGCGCTCGTATTCGGGCAGGCCGAACGCGAGCAGATGCCCCGCATTCGACGCGAGCACGCGACACAGTTCGCCGTGGCCGTCGAGCGCGATGCCGTAGAACCCCGCGTCCTGCATCCAGTACTTGTCTTCCACGGCCTGGCGGATCTTCGCCGCGCGCCCGGCGTAGCGCGCCGCATCCGCGGTCAGCCCGCGCTGCTTCGCAAAGCGCGCCATCGTGTCGAACGCCGAACTCGCGTACGCCTGCACTTCGACGAGCGCGATCGGCCCGTCCGGGAAGCGGCCGTCCGCGTGGAATACCGAATCGTGGCTGTCCTTCCAGCCCTGGTTCGCGAGCCCGCCCTCCGACTCGCGCCGGTAGTCGAGCAGCCCATGCGGATTGAGATCGCACACGTCGGCGACCCAGGCCGCCGCGCGTTCGAGCGCGGGCCACAGTTCGTCGATCAGCGCGGTGTCGTCGGTGCGCTCGGCGTAGGCGCCCGCCAGCACGACGAAGAGCGGCGTCGTGTCCACGCCGCCGTAGTAGAGCGCGAACGGCACCTCGCCCGTGGCCGCCATTTCGCTCTTGCGCATTTCGTGCATGATCTTGCCGGGCGAGGCATCGCGGAACGCCGAATTCTCGCGCGCCTGGTGCGCCGCGAGAAAGCGCAGGACGCCGCGCGCGAGCAAGGGCGTGAGCCACAGCGTCTGCAGCGACGTGATGACCGCGTCGCGCCCGAACGGCGTCGAGAACCACGGAATGCCCGCGTACGGATAGGGGCCGGTCGGCAGATCGGTGGTCAGCAAGCCGAGGTCGGCGATCGAGCGGTTGATCCACGCATTGAAGAGCGGATTGCTCGAGCGCACGCGCGCCGTCGCGCGGCGGCGCTCGCGCATCACGATGTGCGCGTCGACGAGCGCCGCGCGCACGGCCGCGCGGCCGACGCGCTGCTCCTTCGCATCGGAGAGGCAATGATCGGGCTCGATGATGCCCGCGCTCGGCGTATCGGGCGCGGCGCCCGCCACCGCCTCGACCTCGATCGCAACCGACAGGTAGAGCGACACGCAAGCCTGTGGAGGCAACTCGACCGTAAAGTCCGCGCGGTCCGCAAACAGCTTGTTCGGCGTCGGCGAAAACTCGATACGCACGCGCCGCGCCACCTTGTCGAGGCCGATGTATTCGAGCCGCACTTCGCCGTCCTCGACGCGCGGCGGCGTCAGCGTGCCGCGCGTTTCGCGCTTGAGGCCCCGGACTTCGAACATGTCGCGGAAGTCGCTCGCGAACGAGATCGAGACCGGGACCGTGGCGTCGGTCGTGCCGTAGTTCGTGAGTTCGATGGCCTCGGTCATCATCGTGCCCGAGAGCGCGCGCGAGCGCTGCACGTGGATCACGCCTTCGGGCGTGGTCGAGCCGCCGAGCGGCGGAAGCGGACGGTTGGTGAGATGCGCCGTGAACGCCGTGTTGTCGCTGCTGACGCTGCCCGACAGCAGCGACGGCACGCGACCGCCGAAGGTCAGACGCAGCGACGAGAGCACGCGCGTGTCGTTGACGAAGAGGCCGTCGTCGATGCCCGTGATGTCGCCGAGCGGGTCATTGACGATGAACGTGTCGCCCGACTTCAGCACATGCTGATCGGCGCTTGCGAGTTCGGGGGTTTCGGGCGCGATGAATGCGCCGTCGGTGTCGTGATCGGGATGATCGACGCCGCCTGCGTGCGTGACGCCGCCGAGTGCTTCAGGATCCTGCATCGCCTGGCTCCAGTCCCATCTAATGGGTTCGTTGTCCGGTTAGCTTTCGTCGATTGTAGAGGCTTCTGCAGCGGCGCATGAAGTGTTTGACGCGTTGTTTTCCACGCTGGGCGCGTGCGCAAAAACCATGCGCGAAAAAAAGCCGGCGCGCGTCTGCGTGCCGGCGTTCGTCATCGGTAAAAACTTCGTGGCGGCTTAGCGCTGCGAAATCGGCTTCGCCTCACGCGGCGTTGAGCCGATGAACAGCTGACGCGGACGGCCGATCTTCTGCTCGGGGTCGGCGATCATTTCGTTCCACTGCGCGATCCAGCCGACCGTACGCGCCATCGCGAAGATGCACGTGAACATCGACGTCGGGATGCCCAGCGCGCGC
>Ga0265338_10000276_pt1 | contig 93585 bp, 82 predicted proteins | sample 42126metaG_FD_193579 | JGI IMG/M metagenome (GOLD analysis project Ga0265338, IMG submission 193579) | Rhizosphere microbial communities from Carex aquatilis grown in University of Washington, Seatle, WA, United States - 4-21-26 metaG | ecosystem: Host-associated > Plants > Roots > Rhizosphere...
TGGCCCGACCCTGTTCGGCTTCCCGGCGGGATTCCCGTTCCTTGAAGAACAGCCAGGTGGAAGTGCCGAGACCAATGACCAGGGCGGCGGTCACCGCACCAGCGGCAGCGAAAACCACCCGGTTTCGACTAACCAGTTTCTGGAGCCGGTAAAACCGGCTGGGGGGACGGGCAACGATGGGTTCATTGGCCAGGTACCGCTCAATGTCCATCACCAGCCCGTTGGCCGTCTGATACCGCCGGCGCCGGTCTTTTTCCAATGCCATCATCACAATCCAATCCAGATCATTTTGCAAAAGCAAAATCAATTTGGGCGGCTCAACGTGACGATGCAGGGCCGTCGCCGTCAATTCAGCTGCCTGCAACGTAGTCACCATGGTCGAGGGCCGTCGCGGCTCCTTCTCCCGAAGGGTTCGCCGCATTTCGTCCAGGCCGGACCGCAACAACTCCTTTTGATCAAACGGGGTTTTGCCCGTCAATAATTCGTATAACAACACCCCGAGGCTGTAAATGTCGCTCCGCGTGTCCACGTCGAGCGCACTCATTTCCGCCTGCTCGGGGCTCATATAAGCCGGCGTCCCGATCAATTGATGGTAGGAGGTGAAAAGCGTTTTGTCGGTCAAAGGCTCCTCCATCGCCTTGGCAATGCCGAAATCAATCACCTTCGGCGTGGGCACTCCATCGTAGAGCGTCACCAGGATGTTCGAGGGTTTGATATCCCGGTGAATAACCCCCTTCTGGTGTGCATGCTGAACCGCGCGGCAGCTCTGAATGAACAAATCGAGGCGCTGCCCGGTGTCGAGATGGTTCTGGTCACAGTATTCCGTAATCTTTGTCCCCCGCACCAGTTCCATCACGAAGTACGGCCGGCCCGTGCCCGTGCTGCCGGCGTCCAGCGCCCGGGCAATGTTCGGATGATCCATCATCGCCAGCGCCTGGCGCTCGGCGTCAAACCGGGCGATGACGCTCTTGGTGTCCATGCCCAGCTTGATGATTTTGAGCGCCACCTTCCGGCGAATCGGTTTTTCCTGCGCCGCCATGTAAACGACTCCGCACCCGCCTTCACCGATTTTCTCCAGGAGTTTGTATGGCCCGAGCCAGGAGCCGAGCTGTTCATCTACGGAAGAAACCTCCTGACTCATGCCCTCAATGGCCGTGAGCAATGCCTCATCCGCCTCCGCCTTCAGCGCCGGACCACTGGCGATGAAGAATTGCTCGACCTCGGTTTGCGCGGCCAGCATTTCCTCCACCGCCGCGCGCAGTTCTGGATTCCCGTCGCAGGCATTATCCAAGAAAGCCTTGCGTTCGGACACCGCAACCTTGAGCGCATCGTAAAACAGCGCCTCTTCCCGTTGCGTTGATGCTGTATCCTTCATGCCGGCGTCCATCTATACATGCGCTTCCGAAGCGCCATCTCCGCCAAGAAAAATGTTTGCATGGCCGGGAACATCAAAGTTGCTCGCGAATTTTCCGGAACAACCAGTTCTTGGCGCACATCCAATGCCGATCCACGCTGCGCTCGCCAATATCCAAAGCCTCCGCCACTTCCTTGTTGGTCAATCCACCGAAATACTTCAACACCACTACCCGGGCTCGCTCCGGCTGGGTGGCTTCCAATTGTTCGAGCGCCTCGTTGACCAGCAGAACCTTGTCATCCGGGGTCGTCTCGGCCAGTTCCAGTCCTTCAAAGTTCAACGGTTCTTTACCCCCGCCATGCTTAAGGCTCGACTTGCGGCGCGCCCGCTCAATGAGAATGCGGCGCATGGCCTCGGCGGCCGCGCCAAAAAAGTGGGCCCGGTTCTGCCACGTCCGATCCCCGTCCCCCACCATCCGCAGCCAGGCTTCATGCACCAAGGCCGTGGCTTGCAGCGTCTGGCCGGCGGCCTCCTGAGCCATTCGGGCTGCCGCCAGCCGCCGCAGCTCATTATACACCAGTGGCAACAATTCATTGGACGCCTGGCTTTGACCGCGTCCCACGGCTTGCAGGAGCAACGTAATTTCACTCATGCCGCCGATAACATACATGCCGTATTGCTTTCTGACGACATCAGATTTTGCAGACTGCTGGTATTCACTGAAAGTTCCGGCCTGGAACCCTTGACCATGCATTCTTTGCGGCCAATCGTCAGGCATGACCTGGCACGCCTTGGCCGATCTGGCGGTGCGGGAACCAGGCAGCTGCCGTGGCAGCATTCCATGGAACCTCCACCCGAATATTGCCCGTCTGTAACTCCCTGCCAGCCATCCAATCAGCGCCGCAAACCGACCCCACTCCGCTTGGAGTTGCTCTATGATTCCTTCCGGGTCACGGTCGCCATGCAATTCGCGCAGCACGCTTCCGCCGACCGCCAGATTTCGTATTCGATTTGATCGTTTTGCGGGAGTAGCGCGCACCGGCGCGTGAATCCAGCAGCAGGGATGGATTGCCGAAGCCTTATTGGCGAGAACCCGGTTGACAGTCAGAAGCACTCTTATGGCTTTGTTCCACTTCCATTCAAATGACGACCGGCTGCACATATTTTAAAAACGGTTCGGGGTGGCGGCTGTTCATTTCTGTGATCGGAATAACTGAGCGCCAAACATTTGAATTTTCCGAATGATTGCCTCCTCAAAAACGCGGCTCATTCCACTCGAACCAAGATGCTGGAATGAGGGGGGAGTTCGTTTTTGAAATCCTCCTGCCCGTCCAATTGTTTTTGCAGCCACAAGTCCCGGACCTTCGGAGCGGAGGCAAACCCCAGATTTCGCCAGGCATAATCCACCGTTATCGTCTTGCCGGTGCGGTTGAAAAATCCAACTGCCCGCGCTCCATCCGAAAGATCCTTGACCCACACTTCCGCGCCCGAAGACTGCACCGGCATTGGCCGCGCCGGTTTGCCGAGAGCGTCTTGATTGACTTCCAGGACTTCCGGATTGGTCAGAATCGCCGTCGTCCAATCGTCGTTGTCCGGCATGTTCATCCCCAGCATCAAGGGCGATGGCGCCAGCGCCCAGAGCGACATCAGGGTAAGCTGTTCGTCCCGCGTAAATCGGGTCCAACGATCGGGACGCACATCGCAATTGCGCTGGCAGATACGGCCGAAGGGAATCATGTCCCCGTCAGGCCAGTGCCCGGGCGCGCTTTGGCCGTACCAGTCTGCGAGCAATTGAAAATTATGGTTTAATGATTTCCAGTTGTCCCAAAAATCGTTCGAGATGCGCCACAGATTGGCGTACTGTTTGAGGTGGGCGCTACGATCCACCGGTGTAGGCCCGGGCGACAGGCTTAATACGATGGACCGGCCGGAATTTTTCAAACCGGTCGAAAGCGCCGCTATCTCGTCAACGGCGTAAATCTTTCCCCGGAACATATTGGCGATGTCATCGCATTTGATATAATCCACACCCCAGGCGGCATATTGCCTGGCGATGCTCTCATACCATGCCTTGCCGGCGGCGGTCGTCGCGTCCACGCCGAACATATCGTGGTTCCAGACGCAAGTGCGGTTGGTGTCGCCTTCCGGCAGCGGCGCTTGTGCGGCAGTGAATTTGGAACCCGCAATCGGGAGATTCCGCTCGACCGCCTGGCGCGGAATGCCCCGCATGATGTGGATGCCAAATTTCAAGCCCATCGCGTGCAGCTTGTCGGCGAGCGGTTTGAAGCCCGCGCCATTTACAGCGGAAGGAAACCGGTTCGTCCGCGGAATACAACGGCCAAATTCGTCGATCGTCACCCCATGAGGATCTTGTACCCGGATGCCGTCCGCCAAAGCGTCATACCAACGGAAATCCACCACAATGGTGTCCCAACCAAACGGTTGCAAATGTTCTTTCAGCCACGCGGCATTGGTGAGCGTCTCAGCCTCGGTCACGGCATCGCCAAAATTGTCGTAGCTGTTCCAGCCCAGCGGCGGCGTGAGCGCCAGCGTGTCGCCACAGACGATTTTTATTTCTGCTTCCGCCTCTCCGACGGAATTTTTGGCGGTGGCCTTGAATGGGTATTCTCCCGCTGTATTCAGTTTGCCGGTGAGGCTGCCGGTTTCAGGATCAAGCTTCAGTCCCCGGGGCAGATTTTGGGCCGAGAAGGCAACCGGCCGTTCACCGCTGACCGCCAGCGAATAAATCAGCGGCGTGCCGGGCTGAACGCCGACCATTCTCGCGCCGTTGAACCGGGGTGCGGCTTGCCTCCCGGACGCCGCCACGATCTGCTGCTCGCGGGCGGTAAGATTGGTGTTGGGCGAAATAATCTGGGCGCGCAAGACGCCGGCCGAAAGAATCAGCAGGAAAAAGGCGCGGCATGGCGTCATTAAATTCATTGCAGAATAACGCGGTAAAACATGGAATGGTTGGTGGGGGACACGGTCAATTGCGAGGAAATCCCGGAAAGTGCCGACCACGGGCCGGTCACGTTTGGCGATTGCATGAGGGTTCCCTGCGGCCAGGTCAGGTTTAGATTGCCGCCGTTTTGTTGCAGTCCAATCTGGACCTGCGCCAACTGATGTCCGTTGGCATAAAGTTGCTGCAACTGCGCCGAAGGAAGCGCGACATTGAACACCGCAACTTCATCCAGCACTCCGTTGAAAACCCGCGCAGCGGAAGAATATGTGTCGGTGCCGATGGTGCCGCTGCCGGCGAAGGCCTGGTTCGGATGCGAAAGGAAATTTGTCGCGGACTGCATGCCGTTCGTGTTGAGAAGATACACGACCGCGCTGGACGGTTGCACCACCAGCGCGGCAAGCGACCATTGATTGGCCGGCGGCTGCACGCCGGAACTCCAGCCCCACGATCCAAAATCGTCATTCCAGGTGTAACCCAAATCCGTGCCGGCGCTGTTGAAATTCATTCCGGCGACGGTGCTGCCGCTGCGGCAAAAAACCAGGCCGGTGTAAGCCGCCTGACTTCCCATTGGATATATCCACTCGGTGATGGTCACGACGTTCGTGTTCAGATTCAGCGCCGGCATGGTCAGCCAGGAATTGTTCACGCCATTGGCGAGTTGTACTGCGGTGTTGGTGATTTCAAAGCCAAGAAAATCCGGCGGCTGCGGGCCGGCGACGCCGAGCGTGACCGCGCCGCCATAAGTGGCGTCGTGGCCGCCGATGGAATCCAATGCCGTCGTGCCGCCGTTGGTTTCATTCAAACGCCAGTAGGCTACCGGAAGGTTGGATGATAAAAAAGATGTAAACGCTAAGCTCGTAGTGGCGTAGCGCGACTGGGCGGCGGCCTCGGCGGACGGCGGGCTTTCGCCGCCGAGCACGGGATTAACACCCGTCACAAAATAAAAATAAGTCACGCCGTTCGTCACTGCCGTGTCGGTGTAATTTGTCGCCGTCAGACCGCCGGCAAGCAAGGTTTCCGAGCCGCTGCTGGTGCTGCGGTAGAGATTGAACGTTGTGTCGCCCGCGGCGGCGGTCCAGGAAAGGTTCATGCGACCGTTGCCGCCCCCGGCCTGCAAGCCGGTGGGTGTGCCATGCGAAACGACGATTTTGTCGAAGTTCGGCGCAAGGTTGGTAAGGTTGCCGAACGTGAGCGTGTTGTCGCCGGCGGACAACGGCAGATAAACCGGCAGCACGCCGACGTTGATCGTGTCGCCGCCGGTCGCGGCGAAGGAAAGGTTCGTCGCTGCACCGCCGTTCACACTCAACAGCGCGGTGCGATTTGCGCTGCTGGCATAATAAATATCCACCTCATAAAGAGCATTCGACGGCGCGGAGACGCGGTTGAATTGAAGTGCATTGGTTGCGCCGAAGCCGACGCCGGCAACATAAGCGCCGGACGAAAAGTTTGAATTTTCCGGAACAAAATAAGCCGTGCCGGAAAAACTGTTGTAACCCGACTCGGCTTCGTAAAGGCGCGGATGGTTCCAGTCAAACGTGCCGGCAATGGTCAGCATCGTCGAGCCATGCGCGGGAATGTTGGTGGCGGTGTAGCTGCCGGTAACGTTGCCCAGATTTTGATGCGCCCATAAATCACGCACGGTGGCGGTATTGCCGGACACCAGTCCCAGGTCGCTCCAATTCACGGTGATATTCGCCGGAACACCGGAGCGGTTCAGGAGCAGCACCGCGAACTGGCCGGAGGTGAAACTGCCCAGCGGCTTGGCATAAATGTTAGGGGCGACCTGCACGCCGACCGCGCCCAGCGGATCCTGATCCACGGCGATGACTTCGGCATTGGTCAGGGTGTTGATGGTGGTGGCGGTGATCGCCGGGGCCAGGTTGCCGCCGGCCATGCGGACGTCCGTCCCGATCATCAGCGGCGCGCCGAGAATGCACCACATGTTGAAATGGGTCCGGCCTTCGAGGTCGCTGATGCCGTTGAAACCGACCATGAGCATGTCGGGATCCAGGAAATGGCCCGGCGCCTGCGCATACCAGTCCGCCTGGGCGGTGTCGAATTCGCCGAGAATCGAACTCCACGCCACCGAACCGCTCAAGCCGCTGATGTCATTGGCCACGCGCCAGGAATTGGCAATGCGCGGGGCAAAAAACATGCGGTCCACCTGCGGGGTTGAAAAACTGATGATGATGGGCCGGCCGGAATCATTGCCGGCAATGGCCCGGGCCGCAGCGTAAAAATCACCCGGTCCATGGTCGTCAATTTTGATGAAATCCCAGCCCCAATTGGCGAATTGGTCGGCATCCTGTTGATAATAGCCGAAGCCCCCGATTTGCGCCGGACCGCCATAGCCTGAAGCGCCGATGTCCGAGTAGCCGCCCATGAGCAGTCCTTTGGCATGAACATAATCCGCCACGGCCTTCATGCCTGACGGCCAGCGGATCGAGTTTACAATCAAATTTCCGTTCGCGTCGCGAGAACCGCGACCGGAGGCGATCCAGGTGCAATCAATCGTTTCGATTTTATAACCAGCAGCAGCCAGACCGTTGGTGACGAGCGCGTCGGCGGTGGATTTGATCAAACTTTCCGACGGGCCGGTGGCATCGCCGACGACGAACCAGGAATTCCAGCCCATGCATGGCGTGAGCGCGTTGCTGGCAATATTGAGCTGCGGCAAAGGCCAGGTGGTTTCCCCGACAAAAGGCAATCCGCCCGTGTAAGGATTGATGAGGTTGGAGGGGACGCCAACCTGCGGTCCCGGCACGATCAAGACGTTGGCAACCTGACCGGTGTTGATCAAAAGATTGTTATGCGCGGACACGGCCAATCCCGCCAGGACGCTGTTGCTCATCGAAATGATTTGAGGCGACCCCAGCTGCGTCCAACTGATGCCGTCGGAACTGTAAGCGGCGGTAAACGTGTTGGTGGACCGGCCCAGCCTGACCCAGACCGGCGCGGTGACGCCGGAAGCGACCGATTGGGCGGTCGATCCGCCCGAAGTGAGGCGATAACGAAAAGTGACGCCGCTCCCCGGGGTGATCAGCACGGCGGCTTCGGGCGAACCAGCGGTGTTGATGCTGCGGAGCATCACGCCGGTCTGGGCCAGAGTGTCCGCGCCGCTTTGAGCAGTGACGCGGGCGATGATCATACCGTCGCCTGTCAAACCGTTGAAGCAAAAGTTGAATTGATCGCTGCTGTTTGAAATGTCCGCCCCTCCGCCAATGACGGTCCAGAGGCCGTTGGTATAGGAGGCGGAACCGGCCCGGACCGGTGAACCAAAATCCTGATCGGTCCACCCCGCCGGCAGAGCGGCGCCGGCCAGCATTCCCTTTAACAGGAAGGCCAGAGCCAGCAGTTTCATCACCACCTGTTTCCGGGTTGAAGGGAGGAAAACAGGCTCAGGTTTGACCGAAATTTCCATTTATCGTTTTCTGTTATGATAAAAAAAACCGGAGCCAGCTGCGGCTCCGGTCGTGAGTAATTTAAAATTACATGAGCCAATTTACCGGCTGTCGTCAGGGCACTTGCAGCCGGTAGAACTTATGCGGATAGCCGGGCGCAATGGGGTTGGTGACGGAAAAGTTTCCGTTGCCATCAAAGCTGCCGGTGGTTTCCACCGTCCAGTTCGTCTGCGCCAGATTGGTCGAAGACAACACATGGAAAGTGCCGAGACCGTTGGTGCCACTGAACACAATGTTGGTGGTGCCGGACAGCAAATGAATGTTGGTGATGATCGGCCGCGGCACCGCGGTGGAAAGCACAACAATACTGCCATCCACCGACAAACTATTGCTCCAGACCACTCCGCCACCCGCCACGGACAGGGTATTGCCACCGGTCAACGGCTGGCTGAACAGGGTAAACTTGTTTCCAACCGCCAGCGCCGGGCCCAGGTTGTTTACCGTCACAACGCCGCTGCCGGTGTTGCTCAACCCGCCGCTGACGGTGACGAGATCGTTTGACTGGGCGAGTGATTTGTTGACTTTGACCAGCACGTTGCCGCCGAGAGTCAATCCGCCGTTGAGAGTCAGCGTGCCGATGGCCGATGGTGTCCCGGGCGCGAGCGTGGCCCCGGGCAGAACGCTCACCGGTCCACCGATGGTGGTGGTGCCGCCAAGTCCGCCAGCCGAAGCGGTGACAGCGCCGCTCAACGTGCTGAGGTCACCGGTGAAAATCACCGTGCCGGTGCCGTTTTGGTTGATCGCGCCGGAGCTGGTGATGGGATTGGTGACGACCAGATTTCCGGTCAGGTTGAAGGCGAGCGTGCCGCCATCGGTGATCGTGCCGCCGCCCAAGCTGCCGCTGGCGCCGCCATTCCCGATTTGGAGCGTGCTGAGGTTGAGGTTGACACTATTCCAGGAATTATTAGCTCCGGCCAGAACCAGCGTGCCGCCGCCGCCCAGGAAGAGATTGAACCCATTGGCAGAGATTCCCGACGCATTGTTCAGGGTAAGACTGCTGCCAGCGTCAACATTGATCTGGGAATCGGTGGCGAGGGTTACGGTGCCTTCGTAGCTGTCGCTGCCACTGACGCCGCCATGCAGCGTGCCGCCGGACAGTGTGATATCCGAACCGGTAAAGTCGATGTTGAAAATAAGCTGAAGTTCGCCGCCACTGACGATGACGGGCGCCAGGCCAAGGCAATTGGCCGCGCGCGCCAAAACAGTGCCGCTGGACACCACCAACCCGCCGGACAGCGTATTACTACCCTGCAGGAGAAGGAAGCCGCCGCCGGTCTGCGCAAGATAATTTGCAATCAGGTTGTTGCCCAGCGTGATGGTGCCGGCGGAGCCGATGTTGGTGATGCTGCCTGTGCCATAAACGGGATAGCCATAGGCCTGGTCGCCGCTCGAGTTGAAGATCAGGGCGCCATTGTTCGTAAGCGCGCCGGAGCCGAGCGAGCCGGCGGTGTCGGCATTGTCCAGTTCCAGCGTACTGCCATTGTCAATCAACGTCGGCCCGGTCCGGGTGTCCACCGTGTCGAGAACCAACGTGGCATTGTTCATCAGGTGCAATGAACCGGAGCCGGCCAGACCGCCGGAAGTCAGCATATAAATCCCATTGGAGACCGTGATGGACGAGGGCGTGTGCTGGCTGGCCAGCGAAACGACGGGCTGTCCCAAACCGAGCGGGCCAAAGCGGGTATTGTCCGTTTCCGTGTAATTCGTCGTGGATACACCACCGTTGATGGTCCAGAACAGCGAAGTAGCGTCCCACGATGACCCGTTGCCGTCCCATTCCACGGTTTTAGGCGTGTAGAACGTCAGCGTGGCGACGACGCTGGTGACGGAATTGAAGCTGTTGGAAATGATCACATCGTATCCGCCGCCCTGTGCCAAGGTGGTGGCCGCGATCGAGTAGGTCGCGTTGGTCGCGTTAAGGATGTTGGTGCCGGCGTGCTGCCATTGATAACCTGGGTTCAATCCACCGGCCATGACGTTAAAACTGGCTGGTTGCCCAACGGGGACAATCTCGGTGGCCGGGCTTGGGCCGTAGAGCACATAGACGTTTGACGATTGGATGACTTGGAACCCCGCAATGCCGAGCCACTGGTCGTTGCCGGACTTGGGTTCCTCGGTGAAGACCGCGTTGGGGTTGGTCATGCCGGGAAAGAAGGCAAAGTCGGCGCTGGGAAAAACCGCGCTGTTCGTCTGCGTGGTGGGAGTAAACAGGGCATTGGCGCCATTCACTGATGGAGAACCCATCGTGCTGAAATAATATGTTGTCGTGCCGTTGTCGATGCTGGCGTGGCGCCCGCTGGTATCGGAGTTGAAATAAACCACAATGTCATATTGGGCATAAGGAATGTTGGTAAGCGCAATATAGGTATTGGTGACCGGCGGACCCCATGCGGCGGGGCCGGCATTCAGAAAGCCGTTCAGCAGCTCGCGGTTGGCCGTGCCGTTCGCATCGTACCCGGGGTGAAAGTTATCGATTTGATAAGTGTTGAAAGAACTCCAGCTCAAATTGAGCGTCGTGGCCGTACCTGTGTTGTCCGGCAAGCCAACGGTGATGTTATTGAGGTAAGTATCCACCCAGTTGGTGGCTGGAGCCAGACCCGCCAGATCATTCGGATTGATTGTGCTCCAATCGTCCAGATTCCAACTGATGACGTGATTGGGCACGGGGTTGGTAACGGTCTGCGCTTGAACGGCCAGGGCCAAGGCCATAGCCACGAAAGCCAAGGCAGCCGCCTTCCGGTTTTTGCAGGATTTAAGTTTCATAATGCTATGTTTTGGTAGGGGTTGGGTTGATTTGAGCAATTGTGTCTTGATTAATAACTTGCGGGAAGTGAACTGCCTGGATTTGGGGTGAATTTTTGCCCCCAGTTTTTATGCCAGGAATACGACCAGAGGTTGGGCAATTTGGAAAGTTCGGCGTGGCCATCGAAGCAACTGACGTTGACCCCGCCCGGCGGGGGTGAACTGCTCCAAAGGGACTTGTAGCTGTGCGAAGCGGCAATGACTCCGCCATGCCGCTGAATGGCCACGCGTCCCATTTCATATCCACCTTTTCTGCTTCCGCTATTCCAATTCGCACCGGACCAAAGATTGACACAGGGAACATCCTTCTCTCCCGGGTAGGCATCTTCCCAGTTGCCGTCCACATAAACCGGCGTCTGGTCCGGTGTTTTGATTTGGGATTCATTGGAGTAAACCCAATCGCTTGGGTTGACGCCGTAAACCCCCGTCACGACGGCAGTATCGACGCCACCGACCGCATAAAACCAGCCATTGTAGGTATAGCTGCAAGTGTAACTCGGGCCGAGCGGCGTATTTTGTCCAAAATTAAGAACGTAAGCTTTATCGGCCGCGCCGGGTTGTCCGACGACATTAGCGGTTATGCCGTTGGCGCTCATCTGAGCCGGCGTAAGTATATCGACTGCGGCGGGGCAAAGAAGCACGTTGGTCGCCCGGGAAAAATAATCGACCATGCTGCCAATCCATTGGGCGTAGGGGCCCCAGACGGCGGGATTGGCGGCGGCCTGCATCAAGCCTCCATTGTTGTCGCCGGCATACATGATGTTGGCCATGGATACCTGCTTGAGGTTGCTGATGTCGGCAATTTGCTGCGCCCGGCGTTTGGCGCCGGCCAGTGCCGGCAGCAACAGGGCTGCCAGGATGGCGATGATGGCGATGACCACCAGCAATTCAATCAGTGTGAATGCCTTCCCATGGCGCACCGTAGTTCGGGGAGCCTGAACCTTTCCAACCGCAAGACGAGGGCGTGACGGCATAAGCTTGGAGATTTTCACCATAAATTGAGACTGGAACATCGATCGAATGAATCCACCATACGTTACAATTGGTTAATTTTTAAAAATCTTGCCAACGCCCCCCGCCGCTGCATCTGATTCGGCAGCGCTGCCGGGATTTCCGGCAGCGCTGACCGAAGAACCCATCAAACCACATCCTATCCCCATATCATCATTCAGTTACGGCGGCCACGGCGATAAACCGCACCCAGAACCGCCAAGCCTAAAGTTCCCAAGGCCAACGTGCCCGGTTCCGGTACCGCAACGATTTGAAATCCCGCAATCCCACCATAGTTGGGAATATCGGTGGTTATCACTTGGGAGTTGCCGGTAAGCCCTGTAAAGATGGCGTAGTCAGCGCTTGGATTGGCACCCAATGTGTCAGTGGTCTGTATCAATGAAGCATTGACACCGCTGATTTCGCCTGGCCCCATGGTGGAGAAATCATAGGTTGTGCTTCCCACATTGACCGTTCCTGTCCGGCCTGCCGTGTCGGAAGATAAATATACGATTATGTTGTACGCGGAATATGGGATCGAACTCAATGAAATGGTTACCGTGCCGCCGCCGCCGTTGTTTAGGTAACCATTGAGAAGGTATTTGTTGTAGGAGCCGTCCGCATCCTGTGCGGGGGTGCTGAATTGAATGGCGTATCCATACTGACTATTGTCGGTAAAGCTTGCGCTTAGCGTGGTGGCTGTCCCCGTATTGTCCAAGAGGTTGTTTTCTGGAGCACCGCTGTTGCCATCAATCAGGTAGGTGCTGTTCCAATAAGGCGCCAGGACAACACCGGCCTGTTGGCTGGGACCGCTGATGTCTCCGAAGCCATCAAAATTCCAACTGATGGTTTGCCCCCGGGTTGTGGCGGTGAAAAGACCCAAAACGACTGCCGCCCCGCACAAGGTTTTGAGTTTGATGATGTTTTTCATAGGTTCGATTTTACTTCTTTGCTTCTATTGTCTGATTTTTTCAAAAAATGCGCTGGATAACTGGATACGAAGGGTTTTCGGCCATGATATCTTCCGCATAGTTTTTGTGTTCAACCATAAATGCGCCCTTTGAAGGCAAATCCGGACATTTGACGGCAAATTCTTGACAATTCATTGTCATTCAATGCTTTAGGTACGGAACAGTTCGGGTGAAATCCCGCAAATCCTTGAGTTTTTTGGCTAAACCCCAGATATCTGCCCTTTTGGAGGGAATTGTGCTAATTGTGACCCAGGCACGTGAGTTCCAGTGCCTTGGTTCGCAACTGCCGGCTCATTTTTCAATCTGAGTTGCAGCTTCCTGCAAAAGAATACGGGCGAAAACCCAATCAAACCAAAAACCCTGGGACGAAGTACCTGGATTCAGGCCATCGGCAAATTTACGATTGATCGAATCGGTGGCCAGGGCCAGTTCCGCCCTGGCCCTGTCCGGCTGCTGCTGGTGGCGGCTGTCCAAAGCCAGAATCACCCGCGCCGTTGCCGTGCGCGAGGCGTTGTATTCGGGATAGCTGAGGCACTGCCGGCACCATTCTTCAGACTTGGCGTAATTGCCAAGACGGTATTCCAGCAAGGCGGAGGGCAGCATTATGTCCACATCAGGATTGATCCCCAGATCGCTGACCACGGCGGTGACAGTGGCCTTTGCGGTGTGGGATGATGTGGCAATTCCAAAATAAATCTGATCGGCAAAGGGCCCCTCTGTCCCGGCGGCGCTGTCAAATAGATAAAGTTCATTCCAATCAATCCCGTTCGTGCCGGTATAGCAGTGGAAGACCGAACCCAGCCGCTGCAATCGCACCCAGGAATTTGATCCGCCGGCAGGTGGCAATGGATTGGGAGGTTGACTGGCCGCATCGCCACCGGTCACCCCCCGAATCAATACCTGGAAGGTGTTCTCCGCGTTCACCCCCACCATGACCTCACGGGAGCCATGCTCGGAGAATGAGTCGCGCGCCATCAATCCGGTTCGGGCATAAATTTCAGAGGCGGGACTGATGGAATTGATCCTCAACCGGTAATCGAAATCGCCGGTCATCTTCGTGAACCCATAGACAAAATGGTCCGCCTTTTCCCAGATATCTTCCCCACCGGCCACGATCTGCGCCACGCCACCTTGATACAACGCTGAGCAGGGCTGGCCAGTGTCGAGATCCTGCAACTGCAAATCCAAGGCCGTGCCGCCAATGCTGGAATCGGCCACGGGCTCGCCGCTGGAATTTTTCACCTTTTGAACCGCAACTGAAAAGTCGCCGAACAGCTTCGAGGACAGCCATAACACGACCGATTTCCCGTCGGCGCCGGACGTCACATTGGTCACGGTGGAACCGCTCACACTGTAATTCTCTTTTGCGGTGGCACTGGCCATGTCCACCGGTTCGGTAAATTCAACGCCTACACTCAAGCCATCGAAGCTGCACGCGCCGGCCAGCCCCGGCCCGGTGGATTCGGCTGGCAGTGGCGGCATGGTGTTGGTTCCGGAATCGTCGCTGCCGGATTTTCTTTGCACGCCGGCATTCCAGCGCCAGCCCCGGCCTGGTGGGAACTGATTTCGGGCACTGTTTACCGAACCCGGTCGTGCGACGCGGCCCAGCGCAGCCAGCCGGTTGAGCATCGCCTGGCTGGCCGGCAACAAAAGACCCGCTTTAATGATCCGCTCCGCCACCAACGGATTGTCGGTGGACGAAAATCGGGTGATCGCCTCCTGCCGGAAATTTTCATAACCAGCGACACCTCCCAGTTGCGCCAGCACCGCTGCATTTCCAAGATTATCCAGCGTCTGAATGTCCCATCCATCGAGTTGATTAACCTGCTGAAGCTGGCGGAAATAATCGGCCGCCGGTTGCCATCGCCCCTGCAAGGCATGCCACTCGCCCAACGAACGTAAAATCGCCGAGCTTTCCAACGAGGGCTGGTCAAAAGAAATGGAAGCCGCCGCCTTGTCCGCTTCGTCAAATCTCCCCTGGCTGACGAGCAAGGCAGTATGGGTGATTTGTTCCCTGGTCTCGGCTTCATGGCGCATCCGGGCCTGCTGTTGTTCGGCTTTCCGTTCCTTCAAAAACAGCCAGGTGGATGTGCCCAGACCGAAGGCCAGCGCTAGAAATATGGCACCCGTGGCAATGAAAACGCCTTGATTTCGTCGCACTAATTTTTGGAGCCGATAAATCCGGCTGGGCGGCCGCGCCAATACCGGTTCGTTGTTCACGTAGCGCGCAATGTCCATCGCCAGGCCGTTCGCGGTTTCATAGCGCCGGCGGCGATCTTTTTCCAGCGCCTTCATCACGATCCAGTCGAGGTCGCCTTTCAACAATAATTGCAATTTCGGCGGCTCCACGTGTCGGTGCAGCGCCGTGGCTGAGAGTTCCGCCGGTTGGAAAGTATCGAGCTTGGTCGAGGGCCGATGCGGCTCACGTTCGCGAAGCGTCCGGCGCATTTCATCCAGGCCGGACGCGAGCAATTCCTTTTGCTCAAATGGCGGCTTGCCGGTGAGCAGTTCGTAAAGCAAAACCCCGAGCGAATAAATGTCGCTGCGCGTATCAATGTCCAGCCCGCTGAAATCCGCCTGTTCGGGACTCATGTAGGCCGGCGTCCCGATGAAGTTGCCGTAAATGGTGAAAAGCGTCTTGTCGGTGAGTTTTTCCTCAATTGCTTTGGCGATCCCGAAGTCAATCACCTTGGGCACCGGCACGCCGTCGTGGTGCGTAACGAGGATGTTCGATGGCTTGATGTCGCGGTGAATGATGCCCTTCTGGTGCGCGTGCTGGATGGCGTGACAGACCTGAATGAACAAATCCAGCCGCTGCCGCGTGTCGAGCCGCCGCTCGTCGCAATATTCCGTGATGCGGATGCCATGCACCAGTTCCATCACGAAATACGGCCGGCCGGTTTCCGTCGCGCCCGCGTCAAACACGTGGGCGATGTTGGGATGATCCATCATCGCCAGCGCCTGCCGCTCCGCCTCGAAGCGGGCGATGACACTTTTGGTGTCCATGCCCAGCTTGATGATTTTCAGCGCCACGCGGCGGCGCACCGGCTTTTCCTGTTCCGCCATGTAAACCATCCCGCAGCCGCCTTCGCCAATTTTTTGCAGCAGTTTGTAGGGTCCGATGTGCCGGCCCAACTCTTCGTCCACCCGAACCGCGTCGCCGACGGCATCGCCGGATTCAACTGGCGACAATGCCGGCCGGCAATCATCAAAGAAAGCTTTTGATTGTCCGTGCGCCGACAACAGCCGTTCGAGGCGCGCCCGCAACGGGGGATTCCCCGCGCATTCACGCTCCAAAAACGCGTCGCGGGCGGCCGGTTCCTTCAATTCCAGCGCAGCGTCAAAGAGTGATTCGATCCGTTGTCTGGCGGTTTCCATCTCTGATGATTCATGCGCCAGCGGCGGGAGAAACCGGCAGCGATTTTTGAATTCGTTTAAAGTTCGCCACGGATGCGCTCGAAAAGCCAGGCCTTGGCAAATTCCCACTGACGACGGACGGTGCGCTCATTCACGTTCAATATCTCCGCCGTCTGTTCATTGGTCAGCCCGGCGAAAAATTTCAGCAGGACGATTTTGGCCTTTTCCGGATCCTCCAATTTAAGTTGTTCCAACGCTTCATCCACGAGCAGGACTTTGTCGTCCGGCATCGCCGTCGCCACGTCCAGGTCGGCAATGTCCAGCAGTGCCTGTCCGCTGCCGCGTTTGAGCCGCGATTTGCGCCGGGCGCGTTCGATCAGAATCCGCCGCATCGCCTCCGCCGCCGCGCCAAAAAAATGCGCCCGATTCTCCCACGATTGCTTTTGTCCGCCCACCAGCCGCAGCCAGGCTTCATGCACCAAAGCCGTCGGCTGCAGGGTGTGTCCCGCCGCCTCCTGTGACATTCGCGCCGCCGCGAGCCGCCGTAATTCGTCATATACCACCGGGAGCAATTGCTCCGAAGCATGATCGTCGCCGGCTGAAATTGCTTCCAGCATCAGGGTGATGTCGCTCATGGACTGAAAACAATGATACAATGTTTGTGGGCAACTGGCTACTCTGAAGTGGCTGAAATCCTGTTTATGCGTGACCTTATAATTGCTCGATAACCAATCGACCGCCGGTTTCAATCACGAATAATTTTGTAATTTTCTGGCACTTGGAAATCGTTTCGGAGCGCGAGATGTCCCAACTCGCAGCCGGTTCCCGGGCGGACAACGGTTCAAAAAAGACTCCAACGATGGTTTGCGTTCTGGCGGCTGCGGCTTGGGACAAGCCGCGCTCCAAGTTCTCACCTTCGGCCGCGGGTGGGAAGGATTCGCGGGCGGATTGGCGACGGCAGCGGTATTTTCGGCGGAACCGCGGGCGCAGCGGGTAACGGGTGCACCGGTGGTGTGGACGCAAGTTTGAGTTCCGGCATTCCGATTTTTCCCGCCGACTCGCCGATTTTTGCCTCCGGAAATTTCATTTCGCCCATGTGGAAAGCGACAAACGAACCCAATTCCTCGTTCATCGGCCCGGCGCCTTTGACTACATCAACTTGTTTCGGCAACGTCTGCCAGGCTTCGTAACCGTTCACAATCCATTCGAGCCGGCCGGTTTCAATGTCCACCAGGAAACCGTGCACGGGTATTTTCGGGCCGATGAGCGGGCTGTGCCGGACGATGTCGCATCCCTTGATGACATTCTGCCGTTCACTGCCAAACATGCCAAAAAATTCGTTGAGGTTCTCCGGCAACTGATGCCGGTCCACACCCAGGACCTTCAATTTGTCGAGCAACTGCATGGCCGTCGTTTTGCAGATCTGGCAATCCGTGTGGCCGATGATGGCGATTTCCCTGCCGCCCTTCACTGCACAGGCCAGCGCCAGCGAGCGCATGGTGCTGGAGAGCGGCCCGGTGATGATGTTGCCCGCGTTGCGCAGCCAGATGAACTGCTCCGCCGGCAGCGCCAGCGCGTTCGGGAAAAACGCATTCAGCCGCGGGTCCACGCACGTGAGCGCGATGACCGGCAGTTCGTCGGCAAAATCCGCCGGGTGCAGGCCGGCATTCGCATCACCAGCCACCGCCTGGTGGTTCGCATCCACTATGGCTTCAAAGAGGCGCATATCAACTTTCTGAAAATAGCGGCCCGTCTTTGCATTCAGGTTTTATTTCCTGCCAATTTCCTGTTTTTTCATCAACAGAAATACAAGACATGTGCTGGTAACGTTTATTTGGCAAAGGTTTAAAAATCCGCCAAGAGTTTGGTCTTTGTCGGCTAAGTCTTCTGTGCCAGTCTGCAATATATTCGGTAATTGCAATGGCGTGACCGGTAACTTTTAGCTTCGCAACGGAGAGCAATTCGTTCCGCAAACCTTCAATTTCATTGGAAATGTTGTCCACTACTGCCGCCGCGTCCCAGTGTCCTTGCTCCTTAAGTTGAAGACCAACCTGCGTTAGTTGCCAATCAATCGCATTATTCGCAACACAATTTGACATAAATACGGTACGTTTCCCCGAAGGACTTTGCGGGTCAGGAATTGTTTGATCGAGATACTTATATTCCCAGGTCTGCTCTAAGTTGAGCACAAGTCGTCTTGCCTCATTCAGTGAACCAACAAACAAATAGTATCTTGAGACAATGACGCCCGTATAAACCGAAAGCGGAGCTGCAACAAACAGGTTTATCAAAATGTCTTTAAGAATATCCATTTGTGGTTGCTGTTGAGAAAAAGTATTCAGCTACTTTGAGACGTGGTTTCATTTTTCCTTGTTCACTCTGTCACGAGCGGTTGCGTTTGTGCGCAAATCCCAAAATATTTGTGCAACTTGCCGATCCATATCGGCCTGTGATTGCTCCGGGATATTCAAATTTCGGTCGAAATTATTTCCAAATTTTTCGCGGTTCGCTTCAACTACTGCCTGCGCGTACCCATAGGCATAGGCGAAATCTGCAATCTTTCGCTGCGTATTAAGCTCACCTTCAATCGAGTTGGTATATTCAGCCTGGACAACGGCTGCCGATTTGTTGCAGCCACAGCCGAATAGCAATGCGACGGCAAGCAAGGCAATCGAGGCTTTCATTTTTCGTTTTAAATTTTACCGTTTTATGCTTTTTTCCACGGCTGCAACGGCGGCGGGTCAAATAGCAATGGGGCCGGTGGCGCTTTCGGCATCAGGAACCAAAGCGCAAAATAAACGACCACTCCGGCAAATGCAGTGAAAACCGTTGCCAGAAGCCAGACCACCCGCATCCTGAACGGCGACCACCCGAGATGTTCCGCCAGCCCGCCGCAAACCCCGGCAATCACCCGATCATTTTGTGAACGCCAGACCTTCATATTTGATTTACGATATACGATTGACGATTTACGCGCGGCCAGAGTTGCGGGCAGTTTTTGCCGATGAGACGACAATGGCCAGGATTTCGTCCGCTTCTTTCATCAAACCACTCAGGCGCGGCGCTTTTACAAAATTGTTGTCCACCAGCAATTCCATCCAGAACATGGACTCATCGCACTCTTCCTCAACAATGCGAAGTTTGTTGATAAAATCCGAGTTGGACTTTGCTCGGCAAACAGCACGATAATTTGCACCGACCGAAGTTCCGCTGCGAAGAAGCTGCTTGCCCAGTGTTTGCGCGATCCAATTACCCGGGAGCGCGGAGCAGAGCTTCACAATACGGTCGGCATACACCTTCGTCCTGCCTTTCATTTCCTCGCGTGTCATAGTCGCTCGAATTTGATGGTTTTCCGATTTAGCCGACTGGCCGCGTAAATCGCATATCGTAAATCGTAAATTACTTGTCGTCCTTGCTCATCGCCTTCTTGAGCGCCGGGACCTGTTCCATCAATTTCTCGAACTTGATTCCGGTCAGGCTCTCCAGCACCGGCGGCAACTGGCTGATGATGGTGGTCACGTCGCTGGTCAGCTTGCTCGCGCCGCCGCCAGGACCATTGCCGGCATTGATGATGACCATCTTCTCGGTCTTGCTCAGCGGCTCGCTGATCTTGCCCGCGATTTCCGGCATCACCCGCACGATCATTTCAATGACCGCCGCCTCGTTGTATTGCTTGAAGCTCTCGGCCTTGGCCAGCATCGCTTCGGCGGTCGCCTTGCCTTGCGCCTCGATGACTTCGGCCTGGGCCAGACCGCGCGCCCTGTTCGCATCGGCTTCGGCCAAGCCGGTGGCTTTCACGACGTCGGCGCCGGCAAAACCCGTGGCCTTGGTCGCAGCCGCCGCGCCAGCCGCCTCGGTTTCGAGCTGGAATTTCCTCGCATTGGCCAGCGTTTCAACCTTGTAACGCTCGGCGTCGGCGGGTTTTTGCACCATCGCCTCCAGCTCGCGCGATTTGCGGGAGATTTCCTGCTGTTGCAGTTCGATCTGTTTCTGCTTCTCGACGATCTGCACCTGCACTTCTTCGGCCTTCACCAACTGGCCGGTCTTGAATTTCTGCAAATCATACGCGAGGTCAGCCTGTGCCTTTTGCACGTTCACCGTGGCCTGATATTGGGCGACGTTGGATTGGTAATCGCGCTGCGCCTCGGCAACCTTCGTGTCGGCCAGGAACTTCGCCTCCTGCCCGGCCTGATTCGCCTGGGCGGAACGGATGACGGAATCGCGGTCCGCCTCGGCTTGGGCGATGATGGCGTCGCGTTTGACCTGGGCGATGCGCGGCTTGCCAAGGGCGTCGAGGTAACCCTGGGTGTCGCGGATGTCGCGGATGGTGAAGCTGACAATGCCGAGGCCCATGTTGCCCATGTCACCGGCGGCCACTTCCTGGACCTTTTGGGCGAAGGCGTCGCGGTTCTGGTATATTTCCTCGACGGTCATCGTGCCGAGAATCGCGCGCAAATGACCTTCGAGCGTCTGCATGGCGATGTTTTTGATGTCGTCAACGCCCTTGCTCAGGAATTGTTCCGACGCGGTGGCGATGGAAACGTCATCGCCCTTGACCTTGATTTGCGCCACGCCATCCACCTTCACCGGCACGCCCTTGCTGGTATAGACTTCCGGCGTCTGCACATCGATGGTCAGCAGTTCGAGCGAAAGCACATCCACCTTTTCAATGACGGGAATGACGAACGTGCCGCCGCCTTTGACGACGCGGAAGCCGCGATACTGCGTCGTGCCATCCGCCGCCACCACCGCATGCTTGCGGCCGGAAACGACGAGCACCTGGTTCGGGCCAACCTTCGTGTAGCGGCTCGCCCAGATGACGGCGAAAACGAAAAAGACAAACAGCAGCGCGCCCGCGGCCAAAACGACCGTCATCCAGGGCATGCCACCAGCTTGGGCAAAAATGGGGATCAAGTTCATGTGTGTGTTGAGGTTTAAGGTTGGGATTTGAGTGTCGGTTAATGGTTTGGTACCACAAAAAACTGGGTCCCGACGATGCGGGTGATTTTGACGGTTTTACCGGCAGCGACGGCGCCACCCTTCTCCGCGCGTGCCGGGGCGCTGTAACGCGAACCGGTCTGCACGTACGAAATTTCACCCACGCCGTTTTCGGGGATGGGCGTGGCGATGACGGCGGTTTGTCCGATCAAATTGGCAACGCGCCCCTCACTGGAGCCCTGGGTTTTGCGGAAGACGGCATTGAACAGCCACAGGACGAAGATGGCCACCGCGAGTCCACCCACAAATGAAATGGGCGCGTTGACCCATACGCTGCCGGTGGCGCCGATCTGGGCAAAAATCAAGCCGAACGCACCGAAGGCCGTCACGAAACTCGCCAGCACCGTCGGGCTGAAGAACGAAATCCCCGGGACCCCGTCCGCGCTGAACCCGGCGTCCGCGTCCCCGCCCGTGCCAACGGCATCATGCCCGCCCAGCAAATGCCCAGCAACGGCGCTGAACAACGTGAAGATCAGTCCAAACACCAGGCAGACGGCATAGACAGTAGAAATGGTAGTCATAATTTCCCGCTGAGTTGTTGGCGCGAGTAAAAACCCAACCTGACGGCAAAGCAAGACCGAAAGGAATGGTATTTATTGGGCCATGGTTTCATACGCTGACCTTATCAAACACCAAACGGCCCCGTACTGCATTTATAATCTGGTGGAGCGTTTGTAAATGGGCGGTTGGAATTCGCGCTTTGCACGCCAAAAACGCGTCTGCCGCTTCCCGCTTGCCAATTTCGCTCCGCTTTTCCATTGTCTCGGCGTGCATTCCTACGAACTGTTACGCGAGGTTTTCGATAAAAAGGCCCCCAAACAGGTTGCGGCCGACCTCGGCCTGTCGCTTTCCATGGTTTACAAATGGGCTGAACCGCCGAACCACGCCGCGGGCAGCGGCACGGGCAATCCGCTCGACCGCATCGAATCCCTGCTGAAAAGCACCGGCGACCAGCGGCTCGTGCAATGGATTTGCCAGCGCGCCGGCGGTTATTTCATCCTCAATCCCAAAAACACGCCGCATCCGCTGTTCCTGATTCCGGCCACCAACCAGATCGTCCAGGAATTTGCCGACCTGCTCCACGTGGTCGCCGCCGCCACCGCCGATGAAAAAATCACGCCGGCGGAGTCCAAGGAAATCCGCGCCCGTTGGGAGGAGTTGAAAACTGTGACGGAAGGTTTTGTGACCTGCTGCGAGGAGGGGAATTTCGCCCATATCCGCAATCACGCCGCCAAACGGGCGGCGACAGACCAACCGGAATAATAACAGAACAATTAATCTCGTAGCCGCGAACGTCAGTTCGCGCCATATCGTTCTCCTTTATTCAAGTTGCGCCGACTGTCGGCGGCGGCTACACAATTTTTGAAAAGGCTCTATTCCGCCGGTTTTTTCTTGGTGAAGGTGTGCGTGGCGTGGCCGAAAAACAGCCCGGCATATTCCATTTGAAAACAACCAAATTGTCCGGTATGGTTTCCAACATGACAGCGTCAGCCGTGATCGAGCAAATCAAGCATCTGCCGCCCGGCGAGCAATCGCGGGTCATTCAATTTGCCGTCGAACTGGCGCGCACCCGCCGCCTGGCTGGCAATGAACTGTCCGCCCTGGCCCAACGCATGGTGGACTCCGACGACCCGGCTGAAATCGAAAGGTTGAAATCCGCACTCGCTAACGGCTTTTACGGCAATTAGCCATGCCCCGCATTCAGCGCCGCCACCTTCCCCGGCCATTGTTTGCCCACCTGCTCGACCGGATCAAAACCCGGAATATTTCCGCAGTGTCCTGATTTGTAGGCGACGAGGTGACGAGTCGTTTGGACCAGCACTCCTTACGTCGTGCCCTACTCTCCGAATTGGGACACTACCAATATTTCCGCGGATCAGCTTGGGCTGCTGGCGGAATGGCTCGACACCCAGCCGGAAGTGCCGGAAGGAAAATGGTTCAAAACATTTCCCGGCCTGACCGTCTGTGGCGAAGGCGAACTGATCAAAACCTTTTTGCTGCCTGGACAAGCCGCGACGGGGAAAGAATTAAATTAAGGCGAATTTTATTCCGCCGGTTTTTTCTTCGTGAAGGTGTGCGTGGCGTGGCCGAAAAACACCTCGGCGCATTCCATCATCGTTTCCGACAGCGTCGGATGCGGATGCACCGTCAGCGCAATGTCCTCGGCAGTCGCACCCATCTCCAGCGCCAGCACGGCTTCGGAAATCAATTCGCCTGCGCCGGCCCCGACAATGCCCACACCCAGCACCCGGCCGCTTTCCGGGTCCATCAACATCTTGGTCAGGCCGTCCGTGCGGTCGAACGTCATCGCGCGGCCGGAAGCCGCCCACGGAAATTTCGCCACCTCGTATTTGACGCCCTTTTCCTTCGCCTCGGCCTCGGTCAGCCCGCACCACGCCAGTTCCGGGTCGGTAAACACCACTGCCGGAATGACGATGTTTTCAAAGGTGACATCTTCGCCGTGGATGTTCTCGACGGCAATGCGCGCCTCCTTGTGCGCCTTGTGCGCCAGCAAAATCCCGCCGGCAATATCGCCAATGGCATAAATCGCCGGGTCAGCGGTCTGCTGATGATGGTTGACCTTGACGAAGCCCTTTTCGTCCAGCTCCACCTTCGTGTTCTTGAGGCCGAGGTCGGCGCTGTTTGGCACACGACCAACCGCGACGAGCACGCGATCGTAAAGCTCCGACAATTTCTCGCCGTTGAAATCCATCTCGACTTTGATCTGCTTTCCGGCGGTGGCCATTTTGGTGACCTTCGCTTTGAGCCGGATTTCCTTGAACATCTTCTTCGCATTGGCCACCACCGGCCGGGCGAGATCGGGGTCGGCGCCGGCGAGGATGCTGTCCAGCGCCTCCACCAGCACGGTCTTGCTGCCGAGCGCGGCATACACAGTGCCCAGTTCCATGCCAATGTAACCGCCGCCCACCACCAGCAAATTTTCCGGGATGTCCTCGACTTCGAGCGCCTCGGTGGAGGTCATGATGCGCGGATTGCCAAGGTCGAACACCTTGGGCATCGCCGCGAGGGAACCGACGGCCAGGATTGCCTTCTCATATTCGATGAACTGCTGCCCCTGCTCCGTTTCCACGCGTAACGTTTGTGACCCTTCAAAATAACCGCGTCCCTGAATGACCTGCACGCCGCGCATCTTGGCCAGCGACGCAACACCGCCACCGAGCTTTTCCAGAATGGATTCCTTCCAGGTCCGAAGTTTGGCCACATCGACCGTGGGCGGCGTGAAGGTGATGCCACGGTGCGCCGAATCATGCGCGGCAGTGATCTGATGAGTTGCATAGAGGAGTGCCTTCGAGGGAATACAGCCGCGATTCAGGCAAACGCCACCCAACCGCTTCTCGCGTTCGATGAGAATGACCTTCATCCCCAGGTCGGCCGCATAAAACGCCGCCGCATAACCGCCCGGGCCCGCGCCCACAACCACAATCTGTGTTTTAATCGGATCCATACTTAAATTTTTACCGTCTCTTCCTCAAAATTCTCCATCGCCTTCACCAAATCCACGATAAATCGCGCCGCAGCGCCGCCATCAATCACCCGATGATCATAGGATAATCCCAGCGGCGTCATCATGCGGATCTCCACCTTGCCGTCGCGGACGACCGGCTTCAGCGCGCCGCGGCCGAGCCCGAGAATCGCCACCTCGGGTTTGTTGACAATCGGCGTGAAATGCGCACCGCCAATGGCACCCTGGTTTGAAATCGTGAATGAGCCGCCCTTAAGTTCCTCGCCGCTCACCTTGCGGTCGCGCGCCCGCGCCGCCAGCTGCTCCAGCTCCTTCGCCAGTTCCAGCACACTCTTCTTATCGACGTCGCGGATCACCGGCACAATCAAGCCCTGCTCCGTGTCCACCGCGATGCCGAGGTGGTAATAGTCCTTGATGACCAGTTCCTGCGCGACCTCGTCGAGGCTGGAATTGAAGATCGGGTGTTTCTTCAACGTTTCGACGATTGCCTTGAGTACCAGTGGGGTCAGGGTCAGCTTCACGCCCTTGTCCTGATAGGCCGCGCCGAATTTTTTGCGCAACTCGTTCAAACCCGTGAAATCGGCATCGTCAAATTGTGTCACATGCGGAACCGCATTCCAGCTTTCCCACATGCGGCGCGCAATGACCTGGCGCAACGGCGTCAATGGTTTCTTGGTCACCGGACCCCACTTCGAAAAATCAATCTGCTCCGCCACGGGACGGGACGGTGTTCCCGGCGCCGCGGAAGGGGCTGCGGGTTTTGCCGCGGCCTTTAGTAATCGCTGGATATAGGCCCGAATGTCGCCAATAACAATACGGCCGCCCGTATCGGTGCCGCGCACCTTTGATAAATCAATGCCCAGTTCCCGCGCCATTTTGCGGATGGACGGCGAAGCCACCGGGGCGGCCACCGGCGCGGAAATATCCTCTCCCTCTTCCACGACCGTTTCTTCAACCGCGGCTGCGGGCTGAGATGCGGCTTTCGCCGCCGCGGGTTTGGCCGCCGGCGCTGCCGCGGCCGGCTGGCCACCGTCGGCAATCGTGATCAGCGGCTGGCCGATGCCGATTTTGTCGCCGGCCTTCACATGCACTTTGGTGATGACGCCGGCGGCCGTGGACGGAACGGACGCCACGGCCTTTTCGTTTTCCAGTTCAAGGATGGCCTGATCCTTTGCGATCTGGTCGCCTTCTTTTACGAAGACATTGACCACTACGCCGGAATCCGCCCCCTCGCCAAGCTTGGGAAGTTTTACATCCATAAATTCAACCGAGGAAACAGTGTGGCGAAAGCCACCGCTGTTTTCCAGAAATAATTTTGTGTCTTAGCTCACCTTTTCCCAATCGCGCACGGTCCCGGGCACGATTTTGAACAACGGATGCGGCGCGGGCATTTTCACCGTGGCGGAATCGCGATGTCGCTTCGGGTCTCGCAGTTTCAGCTTCCGCCGCAGGTGTCGCCATTCGTAAAGCAACTGGCCGCGCGTTTCCGGTAATTTTCCCCGGGAACGTTTCGCGCCAATCTTCGATGCGTCAAACGTGTAACCGCGCCGCACGGCTTCCGCCTGCACCGCCGCCAGATAACCTGCCAGCACAGCGGGCGGGTCCGCGAGTCCGGAAAAGCGCCACAATTGCGGATGATGTTTGTAACCGCGCGTTGCGCCGCGCAGAACTTTTTGCGCCAGCAACGCCTCGCGCCAGAGCGCCACCAGCCCCCGGGCGTCCAGATACTTCGGATGCAGCGTCCATAATCGCATGAGAAATTTTAGCAACGGCATCCCGAAAGTCGCGGTTGAAATATCAAACCTGTTTTTGCGGATGACGGTTCGATCATTCCCATCGGCCGTATTTCAGCGGGCCGGCGGAAAATTCACCCTCTTCCTTGGGGTGAGGGAGGATATTATTTCGGCCATGCGCGCCACTGACGCCGGGCGAGATAGGGATCCAGCCGGTTCAACAGAAAATAAGCCCAGCGATGCTTCAAACGGCGCCAAAACGAGCGCGATCGGTACCAGTCCTCGGCGGTGACCCGCCGGCAGTTTTTTTGGACTTCCTCAAAGATTTTTCGGGCTCCGCCCACCACTCCGGCCTCCCGAAAGCGGATCATCAGCTCGTAATTGATCTGGAGGCTGCGCACGTCGAGGTTGCTGGAACCGGTGTAGACGATGTCGTCCACGATGATGAGTTTCGCATGCAGGATTTGCGGCTGATATTCGTAAATTTCCACCCCGGCCGCCAGCAACCGCCGGTAGAGGCTGCGCGCCGCCAGCAAAGCCAACGGCACATCGGATTTGCCGGCCAGGATCAATTGCACCCGGCCGCCCCGCAGCGCCACGCGCATTAAGGCATGTCGCAAATGCCAGGTCGGCAGAAAATAGGCGATCATGATCCGGACATCCCTTGCCCGCGCCAGGTCCTGCCGCAGGGATTGTTTGAACGGACTCCGTCCGCGACCTGGTCCGCTGAAGAGAATCTGCTCCTCCGGCAGCTTCACGGTTTTCTTGGCGCCAAATTTGCGCCAGCGCATGAACCGTTTGTGGCGGAAGTCAGCGCGTTCGAACATTTCATCAAATGAGGAGGCCAGTCGTTTTGCCAGCGGCGGATCCGCAATGCTCAATCCCACATCGCACCAGCCGCTTTTGATGCCGTCACCTTCGTAAGCCGGTGAGATGTTGAATCCACCGACAATCGCCACCTGTTCGTCACAGACAAGCAGCTTACGGTGACTGCGAATGGTCCAGCGGCGCAAATCAATGGCGTTGAAAACCCGGGCTTCACCGCCCGCCTGTCGCAATGGGTCCCAAAAATGGTTGGACAGCATGATCGAACCGATGGCGTCCACCAGCACGCGGACCTGCACGTCGCGTCCGCGCGCGCGAAGCAGCGCCTCGCGAAAGCGTTGCCCCAGCGCGCTGTCCTCGAACGTATAGACTTCCAGACCGACCGACCGGCTGGCCGCGTCTATGGCCGCAATCATCGCAGGGAAAATCTCATCCCCCGCGCGCAACCATCGGCAGACGGGATTGGGTTTGGCCGGCATCGTTGTGCAGGTTATTTCATCGGGCGCGATTTACAACAAGGATGACACTTCGGGGAATGCCGGTTGGCAGGGCGGGCAGCCTGCTCGCGATCCATCGGAGTCCCCTGCCCGCCGCTCGGCCGAACACAAAACGCGTCAGACACGGAGTGACGCGCCGCCCGTCATCATATCGATTTAAATTCACTTCAAACGTTTGCCCAAATATGGCATCTAATCGGTGTGCGACGCTTCAGAATCATTCTGGCGGGGTTGTTCTGCCTGACGGCCCTGACCGTCCATGCCGCCCATACCGAGGTGCGATTGATTTTGTCCGCCAACCCTGCGCAACCGGGCGACACCATCTGGGTGGGGGTGGACCTGCAAATGGAGCCCGGCTGGCACACCTACTGGAAAAACCCCGGCGCCGCCGGCATGGCCACCAAAATCGAATGGGAACTTCCCCCGGGAGTCACGGCCGGCGACATCCAATGGCCGTTGCCGGAGAAGCTCCCGCCCGTCGAAGTCACCACCTACGGTTACAACGACGAAGTAATGTTGCTCGTTCCGCTCAAGCTCGATGCGGGCCTGAACCCCGGTCCGCTTGATTTGAAAGCCAAGGTTTCGTGGCTCGAATGCAAGGAACAATGCGTACCCGGCAGCGCGGATGCCGCCATCACTCTTAATGTCGGCACCGAGACCAAACCTTCCGACGACGCCGCAACCATTGAGTTGTGGAAAAGCAAAACACCGCAAATCAATGGCCGCATTCCCTGCAATGCCAGTTGGGATAAACCTCCCGACAATGATTCGCGGCCACTGACCATCAGCTGCCAACCCTCACCGACCGCCAAGAATGCAACCTATGATTCGGCCGACTTTTTTCCGTATGCCAGCGATGAATTCGAAGTCCAGGCCGCCACGGATGTCCTTTCCGCCGATTCCACCGCCATCCGGCTGCGCAAGGTTGTCAAAAAATATTCCGGCGACTGGCCCCCGGAAATCAGCGGCGTGTTGGTCACCGAAACCGGCAATCTGCGGACCGGCTTCGAGGTTAAAATACCCGTCATCGGCGACACAACCGCCGCCGCGGCGACTGGCAACGAAGTTTCAGCCGCTCCGGCGCCAAGCCTGCCCGCAAATGCAACCGCGCCGGCCCTGCCCACGCAACCGCTCTGGCGAATGCTGCTCTACGCCTTCATCGGCGGATTGATTCTTAACATCATGCCCTGCGTGCTGCCAGTCATCGCCCTTAAAATCCTCGGCTTCGTCGGCGAATCCAGGAGCAATCCGCAACACGTTCGCACGCTGGGCCTGGTCTATGCCCTCGGCGTGCTGGTGTCCTTCCTCGCTCTTGCCGCTGTGATTATCGGGGTCAAGGCTGCCGGACATTACGCCGGTTGGGGCATGCAATTCGGCAGCCCGGTCTTCGTGGTTTGTCTGACCACCCTCGTTCTGCTCGTGGCTTTGAATTTGTTCGGCGTGTTTGAGGTCACGCTCGGCGGGCGGGCGCTGGATGCCGCCGGCGGACTTGCCTCGAAACACGGTGCTCCGGGCGCATTTTTTAATGGTGTACTGGCCACTGCATTGGCCACGCCCTGTACCGCGCCGTTTTTGAGCATTGCCCTCGGCTTCGCGTTCGCCCAAAAAGCGCCGTTGATTGTGTTGACGTTTCTGGCGGTTGGCGCCGGTCTGGCCGCGCCATATGTCGCCTTGAGCTGGAATCCCGCCTGGCTGAAGTTGCTGCCCAAGCCCGGAGCGTGGATGGAGAAGTTCAAGATCGCCATGGGCTTCCCCATGCTGGCAACCGCCGTATGGCTGTTCAACCTGGCGGCCGGCAGCTATGGCAAATCGGTTTTGTGGCTCGGCGTCTTTCTAGTCATCGTTGCTTTCGCCGCCTGGATCTTTGGCGAGTTTGTCCAGCGTGGACGCGTCGGCAGAGGCCTGGCGTTCGTAATCACGCTGATTTTGTTGGTGGGCGGCTACGCCTTCGCGCTCGAAAGCCAGTTGCAATGGCGCCAGCCGTTGGCCGCTCCCGATAGCACCGGTTCGCTGAAGGAATCGGTGGGAGGAATTGAATGGCAGCGTTGGAGTCCCGCAGCTGTCGCGGCAGCGCAGGCAGATGGCCGTCCAGTGCTCGTGGATTTCACCGCCGACTGGTGCCTTACCTGCCAGGTGAATAAAAAGACCAGCATCGAAATCCCGTCCGTGCGCGCGAAACTCAAAGCCATGAATGCCGTCGCCCTGCTGGGCGATTACACCCGGTTTCCCGACACCATCACCGCTGAGCTGAACCATTTCAACCGCGCCGGAGTGCCTTTGGTCCTGGTTTATTCCAAAGACCCTGCCGCGCCGCCCATTGTGCTGCCTGAAATTCTGACGCCAGAAATCGTCTTAAACGCACTTAACGGAACAATAACTGCCGCCAGCGGAATCAATTATATTTTGGTTGGCATCGCGATTTTGATTGTAGCAGCTGGTGGTCTGCTTTATTTGCGGCGAAGAGGATAGGACACGCCGCGCATTGAACATTTTCTTGAAACCAAATGTCGAATGGTGCGTCTAATGATTACAGTTATGAAAACTATATTCGCATTCGTTACGGCTTTATCTTTGACTTCCGCGGCCCTGGCGGCTGAAATCGGCAAGCCCGCGCCGGATTTCACCGGCACGGACATCAACGGCAAGACCGTAAAGCTCGGCGATTACAAGGGCAGGATTGTCGTGCTTGAGTCGTATAACTCCGATTGCCCTTTCTGCCACAATCAATACGCGACCGGCGCGACGCAGGATTTGCAGAAGGAACTCGCCGCCAAAGGCGTCGTCTGGCTCCTGGTCAATTCCGTCAACCCCAATAATTTCAGCCATCGTACCCCGGCCCAGGCACGGGAGGAATGGACCGCCAAAAAAATCGCCGCCACCGCGTGGCTCGACGACAGCACCGGCGCCATCGGCCATCTCTACGACATGAAAACCACACCGCACACGTTTGTCATCGACAAGAACGGCGTACTGGTTTACGACGGCGCCATCGACAACAAACCCGATCCGGAGCATGACCCGCGGACGGCACGCAATTACGTCCGCGAAGCCGTGGACGCCCTGCTCGCCGGGAAACCGGTGGAAGTCAGCCAGACCAAGCCTTACGGCTGCGGCGTCAAATACGCGGATTAAAACAATGTCTTCCAGGTAGGGACGGTGCGCCGCGCCGTCCGCGACGCGTTCAGCGGCGCAACCGTTTTTGCATTGGTACTACCCACATTTGTCGGTTTTCGCCCGCTGCACGCGGGCGGGAACGTCGCAGCGCGGCGTCCCTACCACCGAAGCTGAACCATTAACTACCGGTTAAAAACCGGTTCCGACGCAAGACTGCTTTGCCATTTCACGTGTTCAAAAAACTCGGGTGACACCATGTAACCAACGCATCCAGCCGCACCACAGCAACAGCGATGCTCCCGGTAATCCTCCAGGCTGTAACCATAGTTGAACGTCAGTTCCTCCCCGGCCCGTATGTTGCGGATGGCGATGATCCAGATGCGTCCCTCGATCCGTTCCGTCTCGCAATTCGGTTCGCAACTGTGATTCAAAAAACGCGCTGGATTCCACGACACGCTGCCATCCAGATCCCACTCATCACCGAGGGAGAAGATGAATTCGTTGCCGGCCTCGCAACGACGCAAGGATTCGGCCTTGGAAATTTTTTCACCGGTGTATTCAATCACCCAGGTGCCGGCGGCAATGTCCGTTTTCGCAAAGCCGCCGGTGCCGTGAATGGCTGATTCAGCAAAGCAAACCAGCGCTGTCTCCACCACTAACGGCGGGTCCGGCACAGTCGAATGATCGGGCAGGTTATGCATTGGAACCAAGATACGTCTTAAACTGGCGGCAATTTGAATCCGTACTCCTTCAGAAAATGCTCCGTCGGCGCGCGGATTTCCACAGGTTTTTTTGTGAACGGATCCTTGTACGCCAGCCGCACCGCGCGCAATCCCAGTTCCAGCCTGCCGGTCAGCCGCCCATAAAGTTCATCACTCACTATCGGACAGCCGGATTCGGCCAGGTGCACCCGGATTTGATGGGTACGCCCGGTCACCGGTTTGCATTCGATGAGCGTCAGACCGGGGATTTTTTCCACCACCCGGAAATGGGTTTCCGACGCCTTGCCTTCCCGCGAATCCACCTTCATCCGCCCGGTCCGGCCCGGGTCGGGCGACAGCGCCAGCTCGCAGGTCCATTCCATTTCGCGCGGCTCGACCGCGGTGACGGCCAGATAATTTTTCTCCATCCGCCGGCTCTCGAACATTTCGCCGAAGGACTCCAAGGCCCCGGGACTCTTCGAGAAGAGCAAAACGCCGCTGGTGTCGGCGTCGAGGCGGTGAACGTACCGGAGGAATTTCAGGCCGCGGGAACGCGCCCAGAAATCGCGCGCTTCAATGGATGAATTGATGGCGGCCTGCAAATTATGCCCGGTGTTCTGCCACGAAATCGGCAACAGCATCCACCCGCGCGGCTTGTCAATCGCGAGAACCGAGCGGTCCTCGTACAAAATCGGGAACGGTTCGCAGTCCGGCAGTTCGATGCAATTGGGTTTCATTATATTATTCGGAGGGCCGGGTTCCACGAGGCCCTAACTTAATTGAATAGAATGGGGCTCGCAGAGCTCGCCCCTCCGAATGATTAACCACGCCGCCACTCTTTCTTTGGCGGTTCCGGCAGGCCCTGTGCCCGCAAGGCCGTGCGGAAATGCATCTTGGCGATCTTGGCCAGGTTCTCCGGGCCCCGCTCCGTGACAAATTTCTTAGCCGCCTCGTCCACGGCCGTTGAAGCGCCTTTCGGCAGTTCCACGTTGAAATCTTTTTCCAGTTTCGCCAGGCCTTTCACAAATCCGTCCCGCGCCAGGATGGAAGCTGCCGCCACCGCCAGGTCCTCTTCCGCCCGATGCCGCTGCACCAGCTCAATCTCCTTGCCCAGCGACATCAACGCCTTCGCCACGACACTCTTGCTGGCGGCAAACTGGTCACTGATGGCCTTGACCGGCACGGGGTTCATCTGGTGTCGCAAGCCCATCAAGTTTTCGATCACGCGCGCATGGCCCCACGCCAGGATCGTGTTCACGCTTTTCATTTTGGCGTAAAGCCGGTTGTAGGCCTCGTTGCCGATGGTGACGGTGTTCACCACGCAACCGGGGGTCTTGCGAATTAATTCCGCGAGGTCGCTGATTTTTTTATCGCTGGAAATGTTCTTGGAATCGCGGATGCCCTTGTCCTGCCACGCCTTGACAACGCTTTCATTGATGTATGCGCCGGCGATGCACAACGGCCCGAAGAAATCGCCCTTGCCGCTTTCATCCACGCCGATGCGCGGCAGCAGCAGTTCGGGGTTCAACAACGTCTCGTAGCCCAGCCGCGCCTGTTTCAGGACCTCCGGCTCCAGCACGAACTCGATGAACTCCTGGGTGCCCTTCCCCTGCACCACCAGTTTGCCGCTCTCGTAGAACACCACGTTGATTTTGTCCTTTTCGCCGGCAAAGCGCGCGTAGGGCACCGCGCGAAATTTGAAGCCGCGCGAGCTCAGGGAGGCTTCAAGCGCCGACGCCTGTTCGTCGGTGAGCTTGCCGGTGTAGGAAGTCAGCGGATTCATTCGCCTGGTCTGAAATGATTTCAGATTGCGGCGGTGATGTCATGCCTATTGCGTCTGGGTCCGGTAGAATTTTTGCGGCTGATCCGGCAGGACCATCACCGGCGAAGCCAGGGCGTTGGTGGTCCACGGACCGGAGAGATTGGTCGCTTCGAGGAGTTTTCCGTTGCCCGGCCAGCTCAGGACCAGGTTTGCCCCGTTCCAGGTGTTGGTCACGGTCACGTTGTAAAACAAGCCGGTGGCGGCGCTATACAACCGGGCAACCTGATTCGAAGTCAACACCTGTTGGTATAACACCACGTCGGAGATGCTGCCAATCAGAAATCCGTTGCCGGTCTGAATGCAACCGATCCTCAGACTGGGTGAGTTGGTCCGCGCACCAATTGGTCCGGCCAGACTGGAATCAAATGCGCCATCAATGTAAATGCTCATCACCCCGCTGCCAGCATCACGCGTAACCGCCACCTGATGCCAGGTGCCATTGTTAATGGACTTGACGGAAGACAACGTGGTGTCCGGGTTGCCGACACCGAATCCAACCTTGGCGCCCACCAGCGCCACGCCGAAATCTCCGGTCACCCCCGTCACTTCACCGTCCACCAATCCCTCGCCGTTATACCAATTCGGAGTGCCGCCGGACGTACTGGTTCGCACCCAGAAAACGATCGAGAAATTGGTGCTGCCGATCAGCCGGGGAATCTGGGTGTAACCGGACGAACCGTTGAAGAAAATCGCCCGGTGCAGACCGGCAAACCCGGCACCCACCAAACCCAAGGTTGAAGAGTAGCTTCCGGCGTACACGCCATTGCTGCCAAGAACCCAGTCATAGGCGATGTTCCCGGATGTTTCATTCAATGGCCAGTAAGCAACCGGATTTGCGGCAAGCGTCCAACCCTTGTACGAACCGGGCATGGCATTGACCTCGCTGGAATTGGTGCTCTCGTTGATGGTTCCGACGGCCGATACCACAAAATAATAGGTTGAACCGTTGGCCAGTCCGGTGGCGGCATAGTTGGTACCCGGCGCACTGCCGACCGTGACATACGAGTTGCCGCTGACCGTGGATTGTTTGACATTATAATTCGTCGCACCGGCGGAAATGTTCCACGACAACTGAACCGTCGCGTTGGTTCCAGGGATTGCCGTCAGGCCGGTGGGTGCCAGGACCGGAATGCTGCCGGACAATCCGCTGACAGCAAAAATAGCCGTATTCCCGGAGGCGGCTGGTTTATAGAAGGTGATGGAAGCAACCGGTTGGGTCAAACCCAGCGCCGCGAGATTGACCGTCGTTTGATATAAATTCGGATTGGAACTGCCATTGTCTTCGATGCTCAAACTGGCACCAAGTTTAAGCCGACCGAAGCCCTGGATGGCAACGTTGGTGACCGTGTAAAACCAGTCCTGGGCGTTGAACGAAAACATCGGACTATGGGAGCCATCGTTGAAATTCACCACAAACGTCCCCTGCCCGCCGCCGTTTGCGGAAGAGGCGAGGATCGCCAGGGAATTAAATGCACCCGGATTGGACAACGTCAACGTGCCGGAGGTGGGATAGGGAGCACCCAATATCAATGCGTCCGCCGCGCCGTACGAACCGAGCTGAAATGCCGTCGCACTGTCGCACTGGCTGGGAAAGACGCCATTCAAGGGCAGGCCACGCGTGCTGCCGCTCAACCCTTGCTGGTAAAAACAATAATTATTCGGAATGTCGAACGCGGTGGCACCGGGACTGCCGGCCGTGGCATTGTTGCTGGCGAGCAAGGCCGCGTTAAATCCGGCCAAGGCGACCGGCCAGTTGAAAATGGCGGTGTTCAACGTGAAATTGCGCGACACCGCACCTCCGCTTGTCTGGTTGGTGAAAACGATACTGGCGGCATACAGGCCTTGGGCCAGGTTTGTCGCCACGGAAGTATTCAGACTTATGGTCGTCGTCGCAACGGCTCCGGTGGCGAGTGTCCCCAGCGGACTCGAAACCGTCAGCCAACTTGAGGTATTGATCACACTCCAGGACAACGAACTGTCGCCGGAGTTGGATAAGGTGCAAGCTGTGCTCGCAGGCTGCACCTGGAGATTGTAAGCCGCCACCGCGGCAAAACCGGCGCTAGGAGCAACGTTCAAATCGTTGAAACAACTCAGAATCCAGCCCGCATATTGGAGCATTTCAGTGGGATCAGCCGGCGGAGTGCATCCGCTGCAGGAAGGCCAAAGAAATCCGCCGGCGCCCGCGCTGCTCCACGACTGCATCTTGGTGAGAAAGGTCGTGTCGCGTTCAGAGTCCCAGTAACCCGGGATGACCTTCATGCCTCCGAAGTAGGTGTTCCAGGTGGCCGGATCATCGAACTGGCCGCCATCGTAACATTGGAGGTAAATCTTGTCACAAATGCCGCCCAACCCGGACTTGACCGCCTGCCAATAACTGGGATTGGTGTAGGGACAGAGGGTCAACTTCAATCCGACGGAGCCACACATCAGACCGAATTTAATGGCTGAACCGGAATCATAGGCCGATTCGTCATCGCTGTCGATGGCCTCAACGCCCAGCGCATTTTTCAAGGCGACCAGGTTTTGGTAGAGCACGGTGGTGGAATTGGTGCCGTTGGCCGCAATCAGGCTTTGGATATTGGCCCAACTCGTGTCGCCCCAGCCGCCGATGCACATTTCAATCCGCTTGATGCCCGACGGCGCAGTCCGGCATTGGGTCAGCAGCGATCCCCAGTTGGAGGGCCCGACATAGGTACCGCCGCTGCATATCGTCTGGCCGCCGTTATAAGTAAAGTCGCCGTTCGCTGAGACGCTCATGGTGAACAGAATCATGGTGTTGAAACCGGATGCTCTCAAACCATTGATTTGCGAAGTCGTCAGACCACCCGCGCTTCCCATGTTGCCGTTGCAAAAAATCATCACCGAGGTTGCCGACGCTCGTGGCGGGCCGGCCATCAATTGAAGCCAGACTAGCAGGCCGCCCGCCAGGTATGACATTTTTCGGTGCATAGTTGTTTATTCTTTTTGCCTTTCAACGAATTTTATCTAGGAAGGCCGGTTTGAATACATACAACCCGCGGGCCTTGCGTTGAAGGTGGATCATTCTGGAAATATAACCGCATAAGCCCAATAATAATAGCCACAATTTTTGCGTTTTCTTCCCCTTTCTGGTTTCCAGTGCCAATTCCCCGCCTAAACTGTCGGCGATGCCAGCACCGCAGCCAAACCGAAAACACGAGTCGAAAATCCCAAGACTGGTGTCCACCCTGCTCGATTGGTTCCTGCAAAATGCCCGCAACCTGCCTTGGCGGCACACCCACGATCCCTACGCGATCTGGATCTCCGAAATCATGCTCCAGCAAACGCAGGTCAAGACGGTCATTCCGTATTGGGAACGCTGGATGCGTGAATTGCCCACCATTCAGGCCGCGGCCAGCGCCAGCCCGGCCAGAATCCACAAGCTGTGGGAAGGACTCGGTTATTACACACGCGTCCGCAACCTGCAAAAGGCCGCACAGCAAATCGTGGAAATGCAATATTCACATTTAAATTCCTGTAGGAGACGAGGTAACGAGTCTCAAACCAAAAAGAAACCGAAGACTCCTCACGTCGTCTCCTACAAATTCCCAGACAATTTTGATGACGTGCTCGCGTTGCCAGGAATCGGCCGTTACACCGCCGGCGCGATTTGCAGCATCGCGTTCAACCAGCCGGCGCCGATTCTCGACGGCAATGTCATCCGCGTGCTGACGCGGGTGTTCGGCATCGGCGAAAACCCGCGCGAGAAGAAAACCAACGCGCGACTCTGGCAAATTGCAGAAGGGATGGTGCTTCACGCATCACGTTTCACGCATCACGTTTCACGACCCAAAGCGAGAACGAGGGACGAGGACGAGAACGAGGACGAAAAAGCATATGCCTGCTCGCACCTCAATCAGTCCCTCATGGAACTCGGCGCCCTGGTTTGCACGCCGCGAAATCCACAGTGCGAAATCTGCCCGGTGAAAAAGCTCTGTGTCGCGTTTCGCCAGAACCGCGTGGAGGATTTGCCGAATCTCGGCAAACGCGAAGCCGCTACAGCCAGATATTTTGTAGCTTTTGTCGTTGAGAGAAACGGTCGTTTTCTGGTCCGCCAGCGGCCCGCCGGGATCGTGAACGCGCATTTGTGGGAATTTCCCAATGTGGAAGTGGCGGCGGGCATCCTGCCTGCCGTAGAACCGGGCGTCCCGCCGGGTGGAAAGAACGCTGACACTTTCAAACCAGTTAAAATCTCACGTAAAATTCCGGGCGGCAAGATGCCGCCCTCTATGGCAGGCGGGACGCCTGCCACTACCAGATTGGCGCATGCCGCAAAACAGCTCGGCCTCGAACCTCATAATGCCAAGCCACTTTGCACGGTAAAACATTCGATTACACGTTATCGCATCACCTTGGAGGCTTTTCACGTTCGATTCGGAGGGCGGAGTGCCACGACGCCCAAACCCCCTGCCCAGGCTCGTAGCGCTCGCCCCTCCGAAAACAACGGGGTCTGGCTGACGCCGGCAAAACTGGATCTGCTCGCCTTCACGAGCGCGCATCGCAAAATCCTGGGCGCGTTGAAGACATGAACCGGGAGATGAGCGTAGCTTTACTTCTTCACGTTTCACGTTAGGTTGCCTTCACCGTGAAGGCGCTTCGAGCAATTCTGGCCATGCTGGTCCTGGCAATGGCAGCACCGGCAGGAAATCTGCCGCCGATTCAAACCGTGTTTGTCATTGCGCTCGAGAATTACAACTGGTCTGCCTTCGAGGGCAGTCCGGATGCGCCGTTCATCAACGGGACGTTGCTGCCCATGGCATCGTACTGTGAACAATATTATACCCCGCCCGGACTGCATCCGAGCGAACCCAATTATCTCTGGCTGGAGGCCGGCACCAATTTCGGGATTCTGGACGACAATGATCCGGCTGCCAACCACCAGGACACCACCAACCACCTCGCGGCACAATTGCGCAGCGCCGGCATCTCCTGGAAAACCTATCAGGAGGACATTACCGGAACGGAGGTCCCCCTCACCGCCACCAACGGTTACGTCCCCCGGCATGACCCGTTCGTTTTTTTTGACGATCTGACCGGCACCAATGATTCCAATGATGCCTACGGCATCGCCCACATCCGGCCCTACACCGAACTGGCGGGCGACCTGATGAATAATTCCGTCGCGCGCTACAATTTCATCACCCCCAACCTGTGCAATGACGGACACGATCCCTGCGCGCCGCAGAACAATCCCGTCCGGCAGACGGACGACTGGCTCGCCAGTGAAGTGCCGAAAATCCTCAACTCCGCCGCCTATGCCAACACCGGCGGATTGTTTATCGTCTGGGATGAGGGTGAAACCAAAAGCGACGGGCCGCTTGGGATGATCCTCCTTTCCCCGCTCGCGCGCGGCGGCGGTTATTTCAACCGGATCCATTACACCCACAGCTCTTTGCTGCGGACGATGCAGGAAATTTTCCAGCTGTCGCCGTGGCTCGGTGACGCAGCCAATGCCACCGACCTGGGCGACCTGTTCGCTCCGCTTGCCATCCATCCCAGCGGCTGGACCACCAATGGCGCCTTCTCCATGTACGTCACCGGCGTCGTGCCGGGCTGGACCAATTTTGTGGAAGCCTCGACCGACCTGGCCGGCTGGAATGTGATCAACACCAATTGGAGTTCAAGCAATTCGTTTTCTATCACCGACAACACGGCAACCAACCACCACTGGCAGTTCTACCGCGTCCGGCAGGCCCAGTGACATTGCGCCGTCCACAAAAAACTGGCCAGCGCCACCGCCCGTTGTATCCTGTCCGGCCGATGATTTATTTCGACCATAACGCCACCGCGCCGGTCATGCGCGAGGCGCGCGAAGCCTGGCTGGAAGCCACCGAGCACAATCCGGGCAACGCCTCCAGTCCCCATCAAATCGGCAACCGCGCCGATGCCGCGCTCAAGGCAGCGCGCGAAAAGCTCGCCCAATTCCTCGGCTGCCATCCCTCCGACATCATCTGGACCAGCGGCGCAACGGAGGCCAATAACACGGTGATGCATCATTTTGCCCGGACGCTGGACGCGAAGGACGAGGTCTGGATTTCCGCCATTGAACATCCCTGCGTGCATGAGTCGTCGAAACATTATTTCGGCAAACGCGCAAGACTGATTCCCGTCACGCACGACGGCGTCATTGACCTGGACTGGCTGACGGCGGAACTGGCCGACAAGCGCCCCGGCCTCGTGGGCGTGATGGCGGCGAACAATGAAACCGGCGTCCTCCAGCCCTGGCGCGAAGCCATGGCGATTTGCCGTCAGTACGAGGTGCCATTCTTTTCCGACACCGTGCAATGGCTCGGCAAGCTGCCGGCCAAAGGGCTGGGCGATTGCGATTACCTGAGCGGCGCGGCGCATAAATTTGGCGGACCGCGCGGCGTGGGCTTTTTGAAGGTGCCGCATAAAAGCCAGGTCATTCCCCTGCTCCTCGGCGGCAAACAGGAACAGGGCCGCCGGGCCGGAACCGAAAATGTCCCGATCATCCTGTCCATGCTGGCCGCGCTGGAGGTGCGGGAGAAACAGATGATGCGCAGCGAACATATCTTGCGGGGAGTCTGGCGTGAAAATTTCGAGCGGCGACTGCTGCACAAGCTGCCGGGCACGGTCATCGTCGGCGCCGGCGTCCCGCGTTTGTGGAACACGGTTTCGGCGCTGATGCCGGAAGGCTCGCAATTGCGCTGGCTGACGCGGCTCGACAAGGCCGGATTCGCGGTGTCCACCGGCTCCGCCTGCACGACGGGCAAGGAAGAACCGTCACACGTGCTGGCAGCGATGAATTTCAAATCGGCCGAAGCCCACCGGGTGTTGCGTTTCAGCGGCGGCTGGGAAACGCCGGAAGCCAGTTGGGACGTGCTGGCCGATGCGCTGACAAAGGTCCAGGTCGAGGTACAGCACGCCAAGGCATGAGCCCGACCGAACTGCCGTAGCGGCGCCGCGGCAGAGCGCCGCAAACCTTTGAGGATTGAAGAGTGCGGCTTTCTGCCGAAAGCCGCTACGCTTGCGCGAATGCTTAACCGGTTTAACGGAGAGGCGCAGAGGCCGCAAAGGACCGCGGAGAAAACAATTTTCCTGTTTTCCGGCTAACGGGCATTGAACAAGTAGCCGCCGAGGTGAGGAGGCTCTGAACAATTATTCCCAAGGGATTTGGAGCCTCGTCACCTCGGCTGCTACGAATTAAGACGTTGAACGGACTGTGAAATCAACTCTGCGATTCTCCATGTTCTCCGCGCCTCTGCGTTTCCTGGTAGTTTCCCCCCCAATTCGTTTTTGCACTTGGTCGGCCGATAGCTCAAATTCAATCCCGTGCGGACGACTCGCAGGTGGAAGGTTGGTCACCGACCCGGATGCTGCTCAACTTTATCCGTCAGGCGGCATTGCGTGTGAGTATTTATGGACTACACTGTGAAAGGATTCATATGAACCGAAAACATATGTTCATTCTCGGAGCCTTTATCGGTTTGGTGCTGGCAGCAGGCTTATTACTCCCACCTATTCAGAGTTCCAAGATCCGTCGCCACAGCACACAAATTCACACCGGGATAAATTGCCCACCTTCAGTGTGTGTTACGATAAGCGCCGATGCAATGGCAGGCCGACAGAGGCAGGCACCGTGAGATCATGGTTTCGGGTCAGGAGGCATCACACAGCAAGACGAAATGGCAACGACAAATCATATGAATTTCATAAACTTCTTAACTGGCGGTTTCGTGATGCTTGGCATCCTTGCGATTGCCATGTTTGCAGCAAACGCTCTCTGGACCCATTTCGATAATCGGCAGGAGAAAAGCAAAGGCGGTTATCCGAAATCCGAAGCAAGGCCGCATGACCCAGTCGATTAACACGAGGGCAAGTTGCAAAACTCCCCGCGTGCGTCGTTGGTGAATTACCCGTTTGAGCAACCACTCAGGAGGTGGCACCCAACATCCGGATTTCGCGTTGCGGGAAGGGAATCGTAATGCCGCTGGCGTGGAACTGTTCGGCGATGGCCTGGTAGATTTCCGCCTGCGCCGGACCGAAATCGGCCACGGCCGTCCAGGGTTTGATGGCGATGTTGACGGACGAATCTGCGAGCAGACTGACGCCAATGACCGGGGCGGGCTCCTTGAGCACACGAGTATTTTTGACCAGCACACTGCGCACCACGTTGATGGCATTGGTCAGGTTGGTGCCGTAGGCAACGCTCACCGAGAGATCCAGCTGCCGGATATGCCCGTAGTTGTGTAAAATCTCCCCGATGATTTTCCGGTTGGGAATGACGATTTTCGATTGATCGGAATGCAGCAGCGTGGTGGAGAACAGTTCGATGCTGGTCACCTGCCCCTGCACGCCAGCAATTTCAATATATTCGCCAAAGCGGAAGGGCTTCGTGAAAATAATCGTCAATCCCGCCACAAGATTGCCGAGCACGCCTTGCAAGGCCAGACCAACGCCCACACCGGCTACACCGAAGCCGGCGATCAGTGCCGTCATTTCCACTCCTGCCGTCTGTAGCGCGATCACCAAGGCCAGCGCAAAGATGGATAATCTCAGGAAGCGCACCAGCAATTTGCGCATCGGCGGCTCCATCGCCTTGCGGTCCAGCCAACGGTCAAGCATCTTTCCAAGCCAGCCCGCAGCAACGAAACCGACTATCACCACCGTCAGCGCCGCAAAGAGCGCGCCGCTATGGCTGATGACATATTCGATCAGCTTGTCCTGCCAGGCCGGTGCGGTGCTTGGGGCTGCGCTGGCGGCGATAATTACGGGTATATTCATGGGTTTGCCTTAAATCGGCGGTTCGCTGTCACCATTCGTTAAATGAATTCACTGCATCTCGTCAATCTTTGAATGGTTGACGGCGCGGATAATTTTGCCAAGCTGCCGCACGGCATGACCACCCGAACGCGCAACCGGCTCATCACCGTTTTCATCCTGTTATTTCCATTTGTTCTGTTCACTGGATTTCTGATTTTCAGGACTTCCGGCCCGCTGCCACCCATCCTCCCCCTGCCCAATCCCAACGGTTATGATGATTTAGTGAAGGCCGGCCAGATGGTGTCAAGCAATAGTTGGAATTATGAGCACATGGACGCCGCCCAATTACGCGAAACCGTTTCCGCCAATGCCGCCGCCCTGGCGCTGGCCCGGACGGGTTTGACCCAGGAATGCCGGGTGCCGCTGCAATTTTCACAGCGTTATATTGAAGGGCATCTTGCCGAACTGGCCGACCTCAAACGGTTGGCGCAGGCCTTCATGGCGGAAGGCTGGTTGGCTGAAGCCAAGGGCAGCCTGGGCGATGCCGCCGCGACGTATCTGGATTTGGTCCGCCTGGGCGACAATTCGGCGCGCGGCGGGGTTTTAATCGATGCCCTGGTCGGCGTGGCCATCGACCACATGGGCGTGGCCGGCCTGCAAAAAATCACCGGCCAGCTCGATGCCAAGTCTTGTCGCGAGGCCGCCACAACGTTGGAAACGCTCGCTACCCAAAGACAAACCTGGGCAGACATGTTGCAACAAGAACACGCCTGGTCACGCCGGACATTCCCGGGGATCAGATACAGATTGGGCGAACTAGTCATGTTCTCATCCACCAGCAAAGCACGGCAAAAAGCCGGTCAAAAGTTTGCCGAACAGGAAAAGAAAATACGCCAGTTGACGGTGGATCTCGCCGCCCGCGCCTATGAACTGGAAAAGGGTCATCGCCCTGCCAGTTCCGCCGATCTGGTGCCGGATTACCTCAAAGCCATTCCGCAAGACCCGATCACTGGCAATAATTTGAATTAAGCCTGCCATCAATGTCGTGAAGTAAATTCAACCACCGAAGAAGCAAATGATCGTAAGCATGTGGATGACCCGGGAGGTGACAACGATTCAGCCGCAAACGACAATCGTGGAAGCGGCGGAGTTGATGGCCCGCAAGCGCATCCGGCGCCTGCCGGTCGTGGAAATGCACGCCAACGGACCGCAGGTGGTGGGCATTGTCTCGGCCAAGGACATCCTCCATGCCTTTCCGCCGAATGTGAATCCGTTCGCCATCACAATGTCTGAGACGGGCGCGCCGCCGGCCGCGGTGGAACACATCATGAGCCAGCAGCTACAAACCATCGCAGCGGACGCCCCCATCGAAGCCGCCGCGGAATTGATGGCGGAATATAAAATCGGGGCGCTGCCCGTGGTGCAGACCGGAAAGCTGGTCGGGCTGATCACCGAATCGGACATCTTCCGGGCCTTCGTCAGCTTTTTCGCCTCGCCGGAATCCAATGTGCGGATCACCTTTGACATTTCGAACAGCGAAGACGTGTTTGGCTGGATCGGCCGCGAAACCCGGCAGCGAAAGCTGCGCATCATCAGCCTGATTTCGTCGCAGCAAGAAAATGTGCCGGTGTGCGTCGTCCGCGTTGCCGGCAACCTGGTGGACGAATTCATCGAAGATCTCTGGAATTCCGGGCACCGCGTTCTCAGCGTGCTCCGTTACCCCTAGGACCATCAGTCATTTCCGCCACGATACACGCATTGGGCCGTGCAGGTCTCGGCCACGACAACCTGGCTGAGCAGTGGCAGTTTCGGCCTCAACTTTTTCCAGATCCACACGGCAATTTCCTCGCTGGTCGGATTTTCCAGGCCGGGAATCTGGTTCAGGTAATTGTGATCGAGCTTTTCCCAGACAGGCTTGAATACCGCCGTAATGTCCGCGTAATCCATCAGCCAGCCGAGCTTCGGATCGCACTCGCCCGCCACGACGATGTCCACCTTGAAACTGTGCCCGTGCAATCGCCGGCACTTGTGAGTCCTTGGCAGCCGCGGCAGCAGATGCGCCGCTTCAAACTGAAATGTTTTGCGTAATTCCATTTTCATAATAATTCGGAGATGGGAGACAGAAACTGGAAGTCAGGAATCGAAATCCCCAACTCCCATCTGCTATCTGCCATCAGCTGTTTCCATGTCTGTCCAAGTGATCAAATCCCCCAATGCCGGGCGGCCGTCGTGACGCCAGGTCAAAGGAGGATTTTGCATCACGCCGAGCGGACACACGCGCGTCACGCCCCAGCGGGCCAATAACGTCGCCAGTTCCTCCATCCGGTGCTCCGGAACGCCCAGCCCGACCGTCGAAACCTGGCCCCGGACCGTTTCGGCATATTGCAATGCTTCGGCGAGGTCCCGGACCGGCTTCACATAAATAAAACGGTTGAGACACGATAATTGAAACCGGGCGTCGCTTTCGTAAACCACCGTCCAGGCGGTGGAGTTTTTGCTGCACCAATGCCGAGTCGTTTCCGGCGAATGGGCTGCGCGGACCTCGTAAACATCCCGGCGCGACGCAATGGCCGCGGCATGTTCCGCGGGAAGCTGGCCGCGCGGCTCGGTCTGCTCGCGGCGTTCCAATTCGTCCGCCAACATTTCCGCAAATCTCTCCGGCGACGCTTCGCCGCCGGTTTGGACATAAATCACATGCGGCGAAAGGCAGCCCAACTGGTTCCAGGCCACCACGTCATCCGCCGCGCGCGAAACGATTTTTCCGGCGTAAGAGCCCGTCAAAATCTCGTGCGTCACGAAGCCAAAGCTCACCTGATGGCCGTAACCGAGAAAACGGGTTTTGACCGGCAACCGCGCGCGGATCGACGCCAGCGTCTCGTCACTGCCGGTCGCCGTCACGCAATCGGCTTCGGCGAACAAAGCCGCTTCCATCTCCGCGTGGCCGCCGCGCCATCCGGCAATTTCCAGACATGCGCCCAATTTGGGGTCTGTCTCATAGAGGGAATGGGCAAACAACCGCGGCAGGAACTCCGCCCCATGCGCACATTTGACGAACTGCGCCGAACGGGTCAGCAGGCCGAGCACCATGCTCATCAGCGCCGGATTGGGAATATTGCCGGCGGCGATGTGGACAAGGAATTCCGGCCCGGTCCAGATGTGACGGGTGGCGTGTGCCGTGTGACCCTGAAAAACGGCTTCACCCGATATGCTGACAGCATCGCCCAATTCCTGGGTCAGCAATGCTTGAAACCTGGCCGGCGTAAGCTGCCGGAAAAAATTGTCGAGACCCTTTTGGAGCGTCGTCCGGGCGAAACCGGTTTTTTCCGGCCCGAATTCAAGCGCCAGCCGGTGAAAAGCGTTGTCGGGATTCAGCCACGCTTCCGCCACACCGCACAACACCCGGATCAGGCTGTCCGTCGAACGTTGCGCCAGATATTGCGCCCGGTTGCGTTTTAATGTCTGGCACGCCTCCGTGATCATCGTCGGTGACAACACGGCTTCCGAAGGCAGATCGGCGAGAAAATAATTCGGCAGTTTCACTTTGGTTCCGGCGGCGACTGCAGCCGGGCGAGCTGCACTTTAATCTGGGAATAGAGGATGCTGGACCAATCCGGCAGGTTGACCACCTTCGGTACTGATTTCCCCGCACGAAAATCCACCGGGGCAATAATCACAGTGACATTCGGCACTCCCGCATCCGACGCCAGGACAAATAAATCCTCCGCCGCCTCGTCGCCCATGGCCAGGCACCCCACGGAAACCGAGCTGCCATGAATCATGATGTCGCCGCCTAATTTTGCGCGTCCGTCTCGTTCCGCCTGTGAACGGTCAAAGGCGTTCGGATAGCCGACGTGCAAGGCCACATGAAAGCGACTGTTGGGATTGAGCGATTCAATCGGGTAAACTCCCTCCGGCACCTGTCCGTCGCCTTCCTGCAACTTGGGACCGGGAATGCCGCTGGCCGCGAGAATGGGATAGGAACGGATCCAATGCGCCCGGCCCGATCGATCGACGGCATAAACCTGCAAAACCTTTTCAGTTTTCAAGGCCAGCAATTTCACCGTCGCGGGTGGATAAGCGGTTTGGGCCTGATCAAAATACGGTTTCCAGCGGGCCCGGGCCGCATCGCCAAATTGCGTGAGCCGCTCAGCCACCGTTTTGGTCTTGGTAAACTTCATTGCCACCGGCGAGATGGCCGCCCAAACGTAGGGCCGGAAAACATAAGCCAATACCACCAATGCCAGCAGGAAAAGGAAAAGGTAATTTCGTTTCATAAAATCAGTTTTAGATTGCCATCAGTGAACAACCCCGAGCTTCAGCCATAGCCGCCCGGCCAATCAATTCAAATTGTTCACCGCGTCGAATCCCCAAATCCTCGGTCTGGATGGCCATCACGGAAAACACGTTCGCCAGATCAAATATACGAATCAAGCCGGTTTCGCCATCGGCCACCTCGAGGCCGGTTTCCGGAGAGATGATTTGCACCCGGGCCCACGGAGGGAAATGAAAGTGACGGGTGTCGAGTGGCGAGTGTCGAGATGCGCCGCCTTTGCCCGTCACCCGCCACCTGTCACTCGCCACACCATCGTAAGCCTGGGAACTCAGTTCGCTCATGCCGTATTCGCAGAGGATGTTTTCCGGCGGCACCCCAAGCCGTTCGGTGATGAGCGCGTGCAATTCTGATTTTGGCATCGTGCGGGAACGGTTCTTGTAACCGCCGGTGTCCATGACCCGGGAACCGGGTGGCAGTTGAAAACGCAAATTATTTTCGGCCAGGTAGTCCAGCAAATGCACAAAGGAAAAAGCGGTGCCCAAAACGAGTGACGGGTGACGGGTGGCGAGTGACGAATTCAGTATTCGCAGCAAGGCGTCGAAATCCAAGGTCCAGGAGCCATCCGCCGCCAGTTTGCCGACGAAGGCTGTTTCCGGCGCCCCAAGTTGTTGCCGGACAGTTTCAAACATGTGAACCAGCGACGAATGCGGCGCCTGCGCTGGCGGCGGGGTAAGACAAGCGACTCGTAAATCGTCATTCGTAAATCGCAAATCGGGTACAATATTGTTCTGAAACCACGGAATCAACGATGCCTCATAAACCGCCAATGACTCCGTACTGTGAAAGTGCCGGCTCGGCTTTTGCTCAGTGGTGCCACTGGAATGAAAAACGGTGGTGCGTTCCACCGGTGGAATGCTGGAAAGTTCCAGCTCCTTGAACACCGCCGTGGGCACAACGGGAATTTCGGTCCAATGCTCGACGGCTCCCGGCATCAGTTTCCGCCCCGCGCAGATTTTCCGATAGGCGGGATTGAATTTCAACTGGAGCGTGAAAAGTTCGAGGGCAAGTTCGGAAAATTGCCGATTGCCGATTGCCGATTGCTGATTGGAAATCAGTTCGCGCAGGCGCGCGGCAAAATTTGAAAGTTCGGTGGTCATGCGGTTTTTGGTTGTCGGCTGGTTTTCCGCCACAGCCGACAGGTATTATATCGTGGAATGGCCTTGCGGCAAGTGTGAACGCTCACCCAATGGCTTGCATCGTGCAGCATTGCCAATACGGCCTTTGTCCGCCAAACTGACTGTCCCGATGAACAAACGGTTCTACATCACTACCGCCATTGATTACGTCAATGGCCAGCCGCATCTCGGCCATGCCTACGAAAAGGTTGTTGCCGACGTCATCGCGCGGTCGCGGCGCAGCGTGGGGGAGGAAGTGTTTTTCCTGACCGGCCTGGACGAGCACGGTCAGAAGGTCCAGCAGGCCGCGGTGGCCGAAGGCAAAACGTCCCAGGCCTACTGCGACAAGCTGGCGGCGGACTGGCAGGCGTTTGCCAAAAAACTGGAGCTGACCAATGACGATTTCGTCCGCACCACCGACCCGCGACACAAGGAATTCGTCCAGGCCAGCCTGACCAAGGTTTTTAACGCCGGCCAGATCTACAAACAAACCTACTCGGGCTTTTATTCGACCAAGGAAGAAACCTTCCTGACCGACAAGGACCGGCGACCGGATGGAACCTTTGACCCGGCCTACGGCGAAGTCATCGAGCTGAAGGAGGATAATTATTTTTTCAAGCTGGGTGAACAGCAGCAGTGGTTGATTGATTACATGGAAAAGAACCCGTCATTCGTCCAGCCCGATTCCCGGCGCAACGAGGTGCTCGGTTTTTTGAAAACCAGGAAACTGGAAGACCTCTGCATTTCCCGGCCGGCGGCGCGTTTGAACTGGGGCATTCCGCTGCCCTTCGACAAGGATTATGTCACCTATGTCTGGTTCGATGCGCTGGTCAATTACATCAGCATCCCCGCCGCCCGTGGCGATACGGTAGTTTTATCTGCCCTGAAACCCCAGAGCCAAGATGCCAGCTCCAAGACCCAACTCTGGCCCGCCGACATCCATGTCATCGGCAAGGACATCGTGAAATTTCACGCGGTTTATTGGCCGATCATGCTGAAAGCGATGGGCCTGCCGCTGCCGAAACAGATTCTGGTCCACGGCTGGTGGCAAAAAGATGGCGCGAAGATCAGCAAAAGCACGGGCAACGTCGTGGACCCGATTACCGTCATTGACGAATGGGGGCTGGACGCCTTTCGCTTTTATGTGTTGCGCGAGCTGGATATCGGCCCGGACGGCAACTGGACCGATGCCGGTTTCAAGGCAAGGTATCAGGCCGAACTGGCAAACGGCCTGGGCAATCTCGTCAACCGCTCGCTCTCCATGCTCAAACGTTATCGCCACGGCAGCGTGCCGGCGAAGCACGACGAACTGGCCGCGGCCGCGGCCAAAGCCGCAGATGAAACGGGCGCGTTGTTAAAACAAAACCAGCTCCAGGCCGCACTGCATAGCATCTGGGGATTGGTCACCCGCGCCAACCAGTATGTGGACCAGACCAAGCCGTTCAGCCTGGCCAAGGACCCGGCCCAAGCCAAACGGCTCGATGAAGTGCTCTATAACCTGACGGAAACCTGCCGGGTATTGGCCGTTTTGCTCTGGCCATTTTTACCTGGCACTGCGGTTAAAATATACGCGCAACTTGGTTTGACCGGAACCCCGGACAAAATGGATGCCGTCGCTTGGGGCGGATTGCAAGCCGGGCACAAAATAGGCGAACCGGCGCCCCTGTTTCCGCGAAAGGACGGTTGATTTTTCGGAGGGATGATCTCCGCGAATCCCATTCTTCAGAAGAAAACAAGGGCTCGTCGAACTCGCCCCTCCGAAAAACGCCTCCGAAAGACTTCATTGCAGGTGGCATGTGTTCTGCTAAATTGCACTCATGAAAATGAACCCTGCCCTGAAATTTTCATCACTCCTTGTTCTATCCTGGTTTGCGGCGTTTCTCACCGGTTGCGCCAGCACTCCGTCCATTGACTGGAACAGCCGCGTGGGCCATTACACGTATGATCAGGCGGTGGCCGAATTCGGGACGCCGAGCCGGCAGGCCAAACTTAGCGATGGCGAAACCGTGTACAAGTGGTCCGCCAAACCCAATGTTGCGCCCATGAACACGGGAATGTCCTATTACGGCAGCGCCGGATTTACGGGAACCCAAAACCCCGGACCCGGGGTCGGCATTCAAACACTTCAATTGACTTTCGACACCAACGGCGTGTTGACGGCCTGGTCGCAGAATCATTGAAGCAGAGGGAAGAAATCCTGGTGGTGCGCGTCAGTCCCCTGCACGGCGCTTTTCAAGCATGTCCGACGGCACGCACGGAGTGACGCGCCCTACCTTCGCGGTTTTCAATTCAATGCCACGCCGCGGCGGATGTAGGTGGGGATGTCGAGATCTTCGCCCTTGTAAATCGTCGGCTCGCTTTTGTCGAAACGGCCCTTGGAAATGATTGACAGCGGCAACTGCGCCTGGAGCATTTTGGGATTTGATTTTCGTCCCCGGCCGCCAATGTTCCGCGCCACATTCTGTTCACGCTGTTCCGGCGTCAAGGGCGCGCCGGGTGAACCGCAACGCCCGGACGACCGGCCCATCACCCCCCGCGAAGTCACTTGCTCATCCGCCTCGCCAGTTTTCATCACGGGCGGCAGATCCAGGGGAATGGGGCCTTGTTTTGCCGCGATGATAGTTACCGACAAACGGCCTTTGAGCGATTCATCCACCGCCGCACCCATGATGATCTGGGCGCGTTCGCATTGGCGGCCGACCTGTTCCATCACCCGGTTCACTTCGGCCATGGTGAGATCCCTTCCGCCCACCAGGCTGACCAGCACCGCTTCCGATTCGGCGAGCGCCCGGCCTTCGTCGAGCAGCGGATGCGCGATCAATTTTTCCACGATCTCGCGCGCCCGGGCCGGACCCGTGGCTTCCACCGAGGCAAACACACTTTCCGAATGGCGGTCGCGCACCAGGGCACAAAGATCATCAAAATGAATCCGGATCAATCCCGGCCGCGTCAGCAGGCGCCAGACCCCGCGCACGCTTTCCAACAGCAGGCCGTCTGTGATGCGAAACGTGTCGAGCACGCTGGTATTCTCATCGATCAGCTTGAATGTCTTCTGGCAGGGCAGGCAGATGACCCCGTCGGCGACGGATTTGAGCGCGTCGAGTCCGGACAGTGCCTGTTGCTGGCGGCGATTGCCTTCGCAGGCAAACGGCAAGGTGACAAAGGCCAGCACCAGCGCCCCGGATTCCTTGGCCGCGCGGGCGAGCACCGGGCTGATGCCGCTGCCGGCACCGCCGCCGAGGCCGGCCACCAGAAATATGACATCGGCGCCTTCGCACGCCGTTTTGAGCGTTGTGAATTGTTCCTCGGCAATGGCCCGGCCGCGTTCCGGATCGCCGCCGGTGCCCAGACCGCGCAATAATCTGGTTTCCAGCTGGATCTTGACCGGCGCAGACGACGAGGCCAGCGAGGCGGCGTCCGTGTTGACCGCGATAAAACCGGCGCCGGCGAAATCCGCGCCGTTCGCGGTGTCGAGCATGGCCACGCCGGCGCTGCCCACCCCGAAGATTTTTACGGCCGGAGTCCGGGCCGGTTCCAGGACGGCCACAGGAGTCTTGGTTTTGGTATTCATGATGAATCGGGTCTAGGGCCGGCGCAGGAAATTGCTGAGGGCGCCTTTGATTCCGCTGACCAGTGACGGTTTGCCCTCGCGTTTGCGGGACTTGAATGAACCGAATTTGACGAGGCCGATGGCGGTGACGAATTCCGGCTGGTCCAGCGCGGATTTCAGGCCGCTGACGGAATTGGTCTGCCCGAGGGACACCGGCATTTGAAGGGCCTGCTCGGCGAGCAACGCGATCTGCGGAACGCGCGCGCAACCGCCACAAAGAAAAACCCCGCCCCGCAAATAATCAAACAACCCGGCCTGCTCCAGATCCTGCCCCACCAGCTGGAAGATTTCCTCCAACCGCAATGACATGATGCGGCGCAAGTGTTCGACGTTCACGGTTTTGAGCGGGAGGCCGAGTTCATTGGTGATGGTGACCGCCTGGCCCCGGCATTCGGCATCCACGAGCGCCGAACCCAGTTCCAACTTCAGTTTTTCGGCCCGGCTCAACGGCACCTTCAGGCCGTAAGCCAGGTCGTTGGAAACGTGGTCGCCGCCGACCGCCAGCACGCCGGTATGCTTGATGACGCCGTTGGCATACACGACGTAATCGGTGGTCCCGCCGCCAATATCGATGATGAGCGCACCCAGCTCCTTTTGTTCGTTGGTCAGCAGGGCCAGCGAGGAGGCGAGACCGTTCGAAACAATTTCATCGACCTCGAGCTGCAATCCTTTGACGAGCCGGATGGCGTTTTGCAGGCGGTTGGTATGGCCATGAACCACGTGCATGTCCACTTCCAGCCGTGAACCGAGCATGCCGACCGGATTGGTGACGCCGTCCTGGCCGTCCACAAAAAAATGCTGGCGGATGGCGTGAACGACGCTGTTTTCCGTGGGCAAATTGATCGCCTTGGCGTTCTTGACCACGTCCTGGACATCGTCGTCGGAAATTTCCCGGTCAGCGGACACCACGGGATGCACGCCGCGATTGTTGAATCCGCGGATGTGCGCGCCGGTGACGCCGAGATAAACGTTCCGGATCTCGACATCGGCCATCTGCTCGGCCTCGACGATGGCATTGCGGACGTCCTCCTCGGCCTGGGCCGGATCGACGATCTCGCCTTTGCGCACACCGCGGGAACGCGCCTGGCCGAGGCCGATGATGTTCAGGCTGCCGACGGCCGGGTCGGGGTTTCGCTCGCCGACGACGGCGCATACCTTGGACGTGCCGATTTCCAGACCGACAACGATGGATGAGTCATCAAACATTTTTCCTCCGGATATGTGCAGGGTTGGCAGGCTTGGGAGCGGGAGACGGCATGGCCACGGCTTCCGTCCAGCGGACGGGAACATTGTTGGATACGGCCAGGTTGAGCGACGCCACGGTTTTGTTCATGCGCTGTCCCAAATCGTAAATCTCACGCCAGCGCCGCAATTGTTGCTCCAAATTATCCAAAGCGAAAGTAATTTCGCCGCCCTGCTCCGTCGTCACCACCACCACGCCTGGCAGCGAGACATTGATCCGCCGCAGGTCCACCAGCCCGGCCATGGGCGAATGGTCGAAAGCGCCGATCAATTCGAGCGCCGCCTGCACCTGCGGCATCTCAACGCGGCGGCCCACCTGCAATTGATAAACGTTCAAACCGGAAATCACCGGCAGCTGGCTGCTCACCTGCGCCAGGGGAATCACACACGACCGCGGATCCAGCGGCTGCATGACCCAGCCGTCGGCGTCGAGTTGAAACACCTCCACCGTAATGCCGCCGTCGGCCCCCGCCCGCGGAATGTTCACCTGCGCCACCGGATCCCGCTCGGTGACGTTGATTTTCAGCGTGCGCGGCAGGACGCGCTCAACGGAAACGGAATCGATGGTGGGGACCAGTTCCAGGTTGCGCTTTACCGCCGCCAGATCGAGGGCGATCAAGTTATCGCCCAGCTTCACCTTCGCCCAGCGGCGCAACTGGTCGGTGGCAATCATGCCGTCGGTCTTCACTTCAACGTTTTGGATGGCGAACTCGGAATTTTCATAGACGAACCGGTCCAGGGCCCACTCGCCCGTGCGCCAGAGCAGATAAAGGCCGAACACCGTGCCGAACACGATGCCCGTCGTCAACGCCGCCAGCCGCGTGCGCGTCGCCCGCACCTGGTCGGAACGGAGCTTCACGTTCAGCACGTGCGCCCGGTGCAAGCGCCGGTTTTTTCGTTCGCGTTTAAACCACATATTGAAAGACAGAAGGCTGAAGGCTGAAGGCTGAAGGCTGAACGAACTTCCGGTGCGGGTCATCAACCGGAATCCGTTTATTTTCGCATTCAACATTCTTCATTCTTCATTTCCTTTCCAGGGCCAGTTCCACCATCCGCTGGCAGAGCTGCGCATAATCCAATCCCGCCGCCGCCGCCGCCTTGGGCAGCAAACTCGTTTCCGTCATGCCCGGCAAGGTGTTCACCTCCAGCACCACCGGCTTGCCGCCGGCACCCACCATCACATCCACCCGCGCATAATCGCGGCCGCCGATGGCCTGAAACGCCCCGACCGCCGCGGTCTGGATCCGTTCCGTCATCGCGGCATCAAAGTCGGCCGGACAAAAATATTCCGTCCGGCCGGCCGTGTATTTGTTCTGGTAATCGTAACTGCCGGTTTTGGGCCGGACTTCGACCACTGGCAGCGGCTTGCCGCCGAGAATGCCAACCGTGGTCTCCCGGCCGATGATTTTTTCCTCGACCAGAACTTCCGAATCAAATTTCAACGCCTCCGCCAGCGCGCCGGGCCAGGTTTCGGTCCGCTCGATGAATTGCAGACCGACACTGGATCCTTGACGGACCGGCTTTACCACCAGCGGCGGCGGCCAGTCCTTCGGCCACGGTGCTTTTTCCGAATCCACCACCAGATACCTTGCTGTCGGCACCCCGGCGGCCACGCAACGCTGCTTCGTCAGAACCTTGTCGAAGGCGATGCGGCTCGCTTCAGCGTCGCAGCCGGTGTAAAGCGCGCCCAACTCGTCCAGCCGTCGCTGCACCGTGCCGTCCTCGCCGTAAGTCCCATGCAACGCGAGAAAAACCACGTCCGTACCCGCCGGCAGGACCCACGTTCCATCACGCGGATCCAGTTCCTGGACCGTGTGGCCGAGGGACCGCAGCGCCTTCGCCACCGCCGCGCCGGAACGCAGTGACACTTCCCGCTCGGCGCTCGGGCCGCCCAGCATGACGGTGATGTTCAGTTTCGGGTTCACCTTTTCTTCTTCGAAAATTTTTCCAGTGACACGGCGGTCTTCGGGAACGCACGCACAAGCTGCTGGTCCTTCGTCACCAGCGGCACTTTCAAATCCTGCGCCAGCGCCACGTATTCACAAGCATAGGCGGTGCAACCTGAATTTTTCACCAGTTCCAAAACCTTTTCTGACGACACCCTGTATTCCCGACCGCCGATGACTTCCTCGGCCGACCGCAACGAAAGCAGCGCCGACTCCAGTGCCATACCCCGGTGCTGCATGTACTTCGCCAGCGTGTTGCGATACTCCGACAGCCACAGTAGCGGGGCCGCCCAGGAGGCATCCACCGCAAAAACCGCCTCCGCCAATGCCGAAAATTCACTGCGAATGGTCAGATACGCCAGGGCGTTGCTGTCCGCGACAATCATGCGCGGCCTTCGCGTTTGAACCGGTCAATCTCCTCCGCCGTGGCAACGAACTTCATCGTCGCGCGGGCCGCGCGCGCCCGGCGCAAAATCCCCTCCACATCCACCGGCGTGCTGCGCACGCTGGATTCCAACACGGCAATCGCCTCGGTGTTCAAGCTGCGCCCGTGCGTCGCCGCGCGCCGTTTCAATTCGCGGTGCGCTTCCTTCGAAATGCCCTTGATGGTGATCGTTATCATGGCGCAACCATAACGCAACCACTTTGGATGTCAACAACTCCCCGGCCTATTCCTCCCCGACGATCTCCACCTCGGTCTGCAATTCGATGCCGCGCGCCTCCCGGGCCCGGGCCTGGAGCAGCGCAATCAATTCCAGGATGTCCCGCGCCTTCGCCTCGCCGTCGTTCACGATGAAATTTCCATGCTCGGCGGAAACCACCGCGCCGCCGACGCGCGTGCCTTTCAAGCCCAGTTCGTCGATTAATTTTCCCGCCGGAATGGCCGCCGGATTTTTGAACAGGCAGCCGGCGCTGGGGGCCGCCGGTTGCGTCGCCCAGCGTTTTTCGCTGAATTCCTGCATGCGTTTCTCAATTTCCTCGCGGGGCGCCGGTTGGCAACGGAACACGGCATTCAGCGCAACGTGCGTTTTCAAAAGGTCGCAATGGCGATATTCCACCGCCATGTCCTTGCGCAACCATCGCCGCACCGCACCGTCAAGGTCCATCAGCGTCGCCGACTCGACGGCATCGAAGGTGGCGCCACCCATCGCGCCGGCGTTCATGCGCAACGCGCCGCCGACGCTGCCAGGAATGCCTTCCAGGAATTCCACACCGCTCAGGCCGGCGCGTTTGGCCTCGACCGCCACATTTTTCAATTTCGCCCCGGCGCCACAGTGGAGATTTTCACCCGTAACCGTAATGCGGCGGAAGGCCGGCTGGGACAGGCTGATGACCACGCCGCGAAAACCACCGTCGCGCACCAGCAAATTCGAGCCGCGGCCCATCACGAAAAACGGAAGGTGTCGCCGGCGGCAATATTTCACCACACCCGCCAGGTCCGTTTCCGACGCCGGTTCAATAAACACATCCGCCCGGCCACCGACCCGCAAGGTGGTGTGCTTCGCCAGCGGCTCATCACGGACGATGACCGTCGAAAGAGAAATGAGCCCGGCCAGTTCACTGGCAATTTGATTTCCGGATAACATCGGCTGTTTTGAAGTGGGAATGATGAGGGTCATGCGCCGGTGGACATCGATGGTTTCGCGGATTTGCCGCCGGTGGTTGAACACGAACAGGAAGCGGGCAAACAGCCGGCCTCCCCATCCTGATGCCGGGCGATGGCCGCCAGCATGATGTCGGCGATTTGTTCCGCCGCTTTCGGCGCGTGCCACTGCGCCAGCGCAGCTTGAATTTTTACCCGGGCCGCCGGAGTCTCAACCAGTTCGTCGAGCCATGCGGCGACCTTGTCCGGCGAGGCGTCCTTTTGTTCGAGCATCCGGGCGGCGCCGGCCGAGGCAAAGGCCTGGGCGTTGAAAAACTGGTGATTGTCCGCCGCCGCGGGATAGGGCACGAGCAATGAAGGCAGGCGCACCGCGGCAATTTCGGCTAGCGATGAGGCGCCCGCCCGGCTCACCGCCACGGTGGCGGCGCCGAGGGCCAGGTCCATTTCCCTGAGGAACGGCTTGACCACCGCCCTGAAGCCCCGGGCCGCATAGGCCTTTTCGACCTTCTCCCGGTCGCCGGGGCCGGTAAGATGCAGCCATTGCCAGGTCGAAGTGCGGCTGCCCAGCAACGGCAGCACGGAAAGAATCAGGTCATTGATACCGCTCGCACCCTGGCTGCCGCCCATCACGAGCACGGTGGGAAGGCCGGGATCCAGACCGAGAGCCATCCGGCAGGCGGCCGCATCCTGGACTTGAAACTGAGGGCGCACGGGCGTTCCGGTGACGGAAGTTTTTTTTGCGTGCAGGCGGGCGGCGGCGCCGGGAAAACCGACGAACGCTTCATCCACGAACCGCGCCAGGAAACGGTTCGCCCGGCCGGGGATGGTATTGGATTCGTGCAAAAATGTTTTGGCGCCGAAATCCTTTCCGACCCAGACCGGCGGCGCGCTGGTGAACCCGCCCATGGCGAGCACGGCCCCGGGCGGGCGGGCCTTGAAAATTTTCCGCGTGGCAAACAACGATTTTACAAAGCTGCGGGCGAAGGAGAAATAATTCCGGTTTTGCAATCCGACCGCCGGCAGGGTGAAGATTTCCATGCCGTGGGCGGATTTCACGGCTTCCTGGTCCACCTCCTTGGGCGAAACCAGCAGGGCCACGGTGCAGCCGCGTTGTTGCAACTGTTCTCCGACGGCCAGTCCGGGAAACAGGTGCCCGCCCGTGCCGCCGCAGGCAATGGCGACGAAGGGCATTTTGGCTCCGGAAATGGTCATGTGGCCTTGGCCGCGAACGGATTTTCGTCAATGACCGCCGCCGCCGGACGCGCCTCGCGCACGGGCGCATGACGCGCCACGCTGAACAACAAGCCGATGCAGGTGAGCATCGCCAGCAGGTTGGATCCGCCGTAACTGATGAAAGGCAGCGGCAGGCCCTTATTGGGCAAGGCGCTGGTGACCACGCCGATGTTGATGGCCGCCTGGAGGCTGATTAAAAATGTGACCCCGATCGCCAGCAGGCTGCCGTAGGTCTCTCTCGCGCGCAGGGCGATATAAACGCCGCAGATGGCGATGATGACAAACGCCAGGATGACCAGCAACGTGGCGATCAGGCCCAGTTCCTCGCCGATGATGGAAAAGATGAAATCGGTATGGTCCTCAGGGACGAAGCCGAGTTTCTGGCGGCCGTTGCCAAGACCCAGACCCGCCCAACCGCCGGAGCCCAGCGCAATCATGGCCTGATACGCCTGATAGCCGACACCGTCCTTGTGTTGTTCGAGATCCCACCAGCTGAAAATGCGCCGCAATCGCATCGGGTCGTGCAACAGGGAAACCGCCAGGCCGGCGGCGCCAACCAACACCGGCGGAACGATGTATTTCCACTGGACGCCGGCCACGAGCAGCATCGCACCGCTGACGACGGCGAGCAGGATGGTCGTGCCGCGGTCCGGTTCCACAAAGACCAGGCCAAGCAGCAGGGCAACCAGCGCGCCGGGGAAAACGATGCCCCGTTTCCAGGTTTGCATCTGCCGCTGGTACCGGTCGCCATACCAGGCCAGCATGATGATGAGCGCGATTTTTCCCAGTTCGGAGGGCTGAAAACGCACGCCGTGAAAATCGAACCAGCGTCGCGCACCGTTGATCTTGCGGCCGATGTGGGGGACCAACACCAGCACGAGCAGGAACACGGCGAGGATGAAAATCGGCCAGGCGAATTTTTTGAGCCACCGATAATCGATGGTGGTCGCCAGGGCACAGAGAATGAAGCCGAACACACACCAGATGATCTGCATCATCAGGTAACGCGACCCCACCTGCGTCACACTCGAGCTGTAGAGCATCACCAGTCCCAGCGCCAGCAGGGCAGCAACACAAAACGCCAAAGTTGTGACGGCGACTTTCATATCAATGCATCCAAATCCCGCCACCCGCGGGACCAGCCGCTATCAAAGCCAACATCTACTGTCCGGCGGGCGTGCCCGTCGGCGCCGGAGCCGGCCCGGGGGCAGGCGCAACCACCGGCATGGGAGCCGGAGCCGGAGCCGCAACTTCAGCCTTGGACGGAATCTTCAGCTTCTGGCCAACCTTGATTTTGGTCGTGGACAAACCGCTGGCGGCTTCGATGGCCTTGGTCGTGGTGCCATGCGCTTTGGCAATCTTGGTCAGCGTGTCGCCGGATTTCACAACATAGGTTTCAACGCCGCCCATGCTGGTGTCAGGCGCAGCCGAAGCGCCAGTTGCCGGGGCGGTGCCGCCGGCGGGAATGGTGAGTTTCTGCCCGACTTTTAATTTGGTTGGTTCAACCCCGGGGTTGGCGGCCTTGAGCGCGCTGAGGGTCACGCCATTCCGCTTCGCAATTTTCCCGAGTGTGTCGCCATGCACGACGACATATTCCGTTCCGGGATTTTCCACGGGCGGCGCCACCACCACGGGCGGGGCAGCCACCGGCGGATTGGACGCCACCATGGGCGGCATGTTCGTATCCACCGCGGCCACCGCGTTCGTATCCGGCGGCGGGTTGTTGGTATCGTCAACGGCCTGCTCGCGTTTGCACCCCTGGATGAGCATGGCGACCAGGCAAATGGTTCCGGCCACGGAGAGGCAAAGCACGGCGAGCTTCAGGCGCGAACGGCGTTTGCTGGCGAGCTCCAACAGGGAGCCCTGAGGTACGAATGGGTTCGGATTAGTCATTGATTTGGCGCCGATGGCGTCCTTTCTTCGAGGTGGGTTGATTTCTTTCGCAGCGAAATTTTCCCTCGGCAAATTTCACGGCGCGTTAAATTTCTTCGGTTCATCGATGTCGGTCGGAAATCCTCATAACCATCAAAACCGGCCGGTAAAACAAACCTTCCGCTGACGACTGCCTGACCGGCCGCTTTCGACGAAGTTATTAACAGCCGGAGGCTTCCAACGCAAGGAGCAAAGCGCAAATTATTCAATGGCGGTGATGTTTTCATCTCAGTTTCAAGGTGGCCAGCGCGACGACCGCAAACAGCACGCACAGGATGTAAAAGCGCATCACGACCTGCGACTCGTACCAGCCTTTTTTTTCAAAATGATGGTGCAACGGCGCCATTAAAAAAATCCGCCGGCCCGTGCCGTAGTATTTCCGGGTGAAGCGGAACCAGCTGGTTTGCAGGATCACGGAACCGGCCTCCATCACGAATACGCCGCCGGCGATCATCAGCACAAACGGCTGGTGAATCAGCACCGCGATGATGCCAAACGCACCGCCCAGCGCGAGCGATCCGGTGTCGCCCATGAACACCTGGGCGGGATGACAGTTGAACCACAGGAATCCCAGCCCGGCGCCGATCATCGCCGCACAGAACACGGTCAATTCCCCCGCCCCGGGAACAAAGGGAATTTGCAGATAACGCGCAGCGAGCGCGTTGCCGGCCACATAGGTAAATACCAAAAACACAAACCCGACAATCAAGGTGCAACCAATCGCCAGGCCGTCGAGACCGTCGGTCAGGTTCACTGCATTGGAGCTGCCGACAATGGCGAGCACGACGATCGCCAGGCCGATCCAGCCTGCGTTCACCGCCACCGGATGTTTGCAAAACGGCACCATGATTTCGGAAACCAGCTTGCCCGTTGAAGGCGTCATCCACAAATAGATGCCGATGAAGGTGGCCAGGCCGAATTGCGTCACCAGCTTGACGCGCGGCGGAGTGCCACCGCCCGCCTGTTGGATGATTTTGGCATAGTCGTCGTAAAATCCCAGTCCTGCCAGGACCAGCACCGAAAGCAGCGTCAACAGCACCAGTTTGCTGTCCAATTGCGTCCACAGCACGGTGGAAAAGAACAGCACGGCCACGATCAAAATGCCGCCCATGGTCGGCGTCCCTTTCTTGCTCAGCACCCGCGCCGCGAGGCCGCCGGCTTCCTCCGCTTTGTCGGCGTAATCCTGCCCGAATTTCAAACCTTTCAGCCAGTGAATGATTTTCGGGCCCAGCCACCAGCTCAGCATCAGCGCCGTGACCGCCGCGCCGGCGCTGCGCACCGTGATGTAGCGAAACAGCCGCAACGCCGAGAAAGAGTCCGCATACTGCGTCCCCTTCGACCAATCAAGCAACTGCTGGGTCAGATAGTAAATCATGGTTTTGGTTCACGACTTTACCGGCTTAATCGTCCCGGCGATGCGTTCCAGACGCGCCGCCCGCGAGGCCTTCAACAACACCACGTCCCCGGCCTTCAAAAAATCCTTCACCGCCTTCACCGCCGCTTCCACGTCCGCAAATTCAATCACCCGCGCCAGCCCGGCGTCGCGGGCCGCGCGCGCCATGACCGGCGCCATTTTGCCTACCGCAAACAACTGTCCGATGCCGAGTTCGGCGGCGCGCCGGCCGACTTCCGCATGCGCCGCCTCACTGTGCGAACCCAGTTCGTTCATATCGCCCAGCACCGCCACCCGCCGGCCCTGCAAGGGCAGGCTGCAAAGCGTTTCCAGCGCCGCGACCGTTGAATCCGCATTGGCATTGTAGGCATCGTCCAGCACCCGCACGCCGCCGGCCTCCCAAAATTGCAGCCGCATCTTTGACGGCTGGCATTCGGCGAGGCCATCCCTCGTCGCGGGACGGCCCAGGCCCAGTTCCCCACTGAGCGCAACCGCAAACAAGGCGTTCGTCACCTGGTGCCGGCCAAGCAAATTGATCCGATACTCGCCGTTGTACTCCGCCTTCGGCCCTTCCACGCGAAACGTCACGCCGTTCTTGTCCAGCCGGATGCCTTTCGCCCGCCAGTCGTTTTTTTCCCCCAGCCCGACGCGTACGACGCCGGCCCGCGTCCGTTGCGCCAACGGCTCCGTCCAATCGCCATCGCCGTTGATCAGGAGCCGCCCGTCGGCCGGCAACAGTTCCGCCAGCCAGCCTTCCTCCTGCGCGACGCCCGCCAGATCGCCAAAAAATTCCAAGTGTTCGCGGCCAATATTGGTCAGCACGCCGTATTTCGGCCGGATCATTTTCACGAGCGGCGCGAGTTCACCCGGATGGTTCGTACCCGCCTCGAGCACGGCAGCCCGGTGCGATTTTTCCAGGCGCAACAACGTCAGCGGCACGCCGATGTCATTGTTGAAACTCGCCTCACTCCAGACCGTGGACAGCTTTTGTCGCAACACGGAGGCGATCAATTCCTTGGTCGTTGTCTTGCCGTTGGAACCGCCGACCGCAATGACGGGCAATTTAAATTCCCGCCGGTAGGCCGCGGCGAATTGTCCCAGCGCCACGCGCGCGTCGTCCACGACGAGCACCGCGCATTCCGGCAGCAGCACGGGAACTTTTTTTTGCTCCACCACGACGGCGGCAACGCCTTTGGCGGCAACCTCGTTCAGGAAGTCGTGGCCATCGAAGCGTTCGCCCCGGATGGCGAAAAACAAATCGCCTGGTTTTGCCTGCCGGGAATCGGTGCAGACATCGACGACCGGTGTTTCCACGGCCCCGCGACGGATTTCCGCCGTACAGGCTTCGGCCACAAATTTCAATGAGCGTGTTTCCACTGCAAAAGTTTTACGGATTCTGCGCCCGGGCCGAAATTCGCCCGCCGCCCGCCGCCACGAGCGGGGCCGGCGTCTCCGGATTTCTATCCGGGGGAATGTTCAAATAGCTCGCGCAGCGTTCGGCGATGTCCTTGAACACGGGTCCGCAAACCTGGCCGCCGTAATAGCCTTCCTTCGGCTCGTCCATCACGATGGAGATGCAAAGTTGCGGATTGTCCGCCGGAAAAAACCCGATGAACGACGATATGTATTTATGTTCGGCATAAGTGCCGTTCTCGACTTTTTGCGCCGTGCCGGTCTTGCCGGCCGCCGTGTAGTCCTTCATCGCCGCGCCAGCTGCGGTTCCGTCCGCGGACACAACGGTTTTCAGGGCCTCAATCATCATTTTATCGGCCGGGTCGCTGACGACCTGCCGCACACGCTGGGGTGAGTACTGCTGCACCACGTTTCCGTTCCGGTCTTCGAGCCGGCTCACCAGCATGGGCCGCATCAACCAGCCGTCATTGGCGAGGGCGCTCATGGCCATCAACATTTGCAACCGCGTCACTGCGATGCCCTGGCCCATGGGGATTTGGGCGATGGACACTTTGCTCCAGTTTTTGACCGGATACACAATTCCCCGGACTTCACCCGGCAGGGGGATGCCGGTGCGTTCGCCGAAACCAAAATCCCGCGTGTAATCGTAAAGCCGTTCCTCGCCGAGGCGGATGCCGATTTTCGCCGCGCCGATGTTGGATGATTTGGTGATGATGCCTTCGGTGGTCAGCAAGCCATAAGGTTCATGATCATGCAGAACCCTCCCCGCAAAGGCGAAATGCCCCTCCTCGCAATCAAAGGTGTCGTTCAACCGCACGGCGCCCTCGTTCAAGGCGCCGGAAACGACGACGATTTTGAACGTCGACCCGGGCTCCACCACGTCGCTGACCACGCGATTGCGGCGGGCGTCGGCCGGGGAAGCGCCGGGATTGTTCGGATCGTAGTTGGGCAAGGTGGCCATGGCCAGGATTTCGCCGGTGGCCGGGCGCATGACGACGGCGGTAATGCTGACGGGCGTGTGTTTCTGCAACGCGTCGGCCAGGGAGGTTTCCACAATGTGCTGGACGGCCGTGTCAATGGTGAGAACCACGTTCAAACCGTCGCGCGCCTGCACATCCTCGTCCCGCAAAGACACCAGTTCACGCTTCTGCCGGTCGGTCTGGGTCACGCGCCAGCCGGCCACCCCGCTCAAGGCCGAGTTCAAAATCAGTTCCACACCGTCCCGACCGACCGTTTGGGAGACATGATTGCTGCCGTTTTCCGTTCCGGTAAATCCGACCACATGCGCCGCCAGCGAACCGCCCGGATAGATGCGCAACTGATCGTCCACCGGATCGGTGAAGATCGCGTTGGCGCGCAAATCACGGAAAAAGGCGCGGTCGGCCTTGGACAGCTGCTTTTCGTCCAGCCCGAACGACAAATTGGTCATCGTCATCTGGATTTTCTGCCAGGTCTCATCTGCGACCTTGTGTTGCAGCACGACATAGTGATTGGTGACCATTTCACCCTTCTGATTTTTCACCAGCCGCGGCAGCAGGCGCTGATACAGGTCGCCTTCGCTCATCTGGAGCAGCGGCGCAAGCGCGCGGGCGACGAGGGCCTGCTGGTTGCCGATCAGGACCGGGTCGGCACAGACGGTTTTCACAAAAATGCTGGTGGCCAGCAGGTTGCCATGCACATCGAGAATGTTGCCGCGACGCGGCGCCTGCCAGAATTCGCGCTGGGTGTTTGACTGCGCCTTGGCAGCCAGCTCGTCATGGCGCAACACCTGCAGATCCACCAGCCGGTAGCCGAGGCCGGTGAAAGCCAGGGCGAGCAGGCCGAGGAGCATCAGTACCCGTTTGAATTGCACCCGCTGTGTCATGGTAAAAACGGCCAGCCGCCCGTGGCGATCGGTTCCTCACCCGACGGCGTCACGAGCGGCGGCCAAAAATTCATCCTACTGGGCCATCGCGCCGGAGGGCCGCTCCGCCAACTGGCGCGTCACATTCCGGCTTCCGTCCGGCGCGACCGCCGGCTCGGCCAGGCGCAGAACCTGCATCGGTTGCGCCGGGGTCAGGCCGAGGTTCAATTCCCGCGACCGGCGATCCAACATGGCCGGCGACCGCAGGATGGACAATTGGTCGCTGAGCTTCTGATCATCATTCAGGAGCCGTTTCAACCGGATTTCGCGCTGCCGGATCTGCTGGCCCAACTGGTAAATCTGGTTCTTTTGCCAGACAAAGCCGACCGCCGACCCGGCGAACAGGAAACAGAGGCACAGCGCCTTGAGCGCCGGGCCAAACCGGATTGCCGCCGACTGGTTTTTGCGATTTTTTGCCATTTAAATTTTCTCCAGCACGCGCAACTGCGCACTGCGGCTGCGCGGATTTTCATTCAACTCGGCCTCCCCGGGCTTCATGGCCTTCCGGGCCACCCATTTCAACTCGGGAGTGCGCGGCTCGCGCAACTCCGGAACGTCCACTCCTCCGGCAAACGTGTAATCCCGCGTCCGCACGCGCCCGAAATCCTTCACCACCCGGTCCTCCAGCGAATGAAACGTAATGACCGCCAGCCGGCCACCGGGCTTCAAAACGGCCACCGCGGCTTCCAGCCCGCGTTTCAAAGAACCAATCTCGTCGTTCACCGCAATCCGCAGTGCCTGAAAAACTTTCGTCGCCGGATGCGCCTTTTTTCCGTGGCGCGGACTCAACCGTTCAATCAATTCCGCCAATTGCCGCGTGCTTTCAAATCTGCGCCGTTGCCGGTCCTGCGTTATCGCCCGGGCGAACCGCCGGGATTCGCGCTCATCGCCATATTCCCAAAAAATCTTCGCCAGCTCGTCCGCCTCCGCGCCATTCACCAGCTCCGCGGCCGTGGTCGCCTGGCGCGTGTCCATCCGCATGTCCAGCGGGCCGTCGTGCTGGAAACTGAACCCGCGTTCAGGCGAATCCAGTTGCGGCGAACTCACCCCGAGGTCGAGCAGCACCCCGTCACAACCCGCGGCCGGGATCCAGCCGGCCATTTCCGCAAAATTCCCGCGGCGCAATTCAAACCGGCCGGGAAATTCCTTTTCCAGCCGCTTCTGGGCCGCCTCAATCGCGGCGCCATCGCGATCGCACCCATACAGACATCCAGTCGGTGAACTCGCGGCCAAGATGTTCGCTGCGTGTCCAGCCCCACCGAGCGTCCCGTCGGCGTAACGTCCGCCCGCCTTCGGGCTTAGGGCGCTCAGCACCTCCGCCGCCATCACTGATTTGTGAACGAAATCCGGCACTGCGCATGGCTTGTCGTTGGTTTAATCTTTCGTTGCGTGAAACATCCGTTCCGCCAGAAATTCCCAGGGACGGCTGGGGGGCGGCAGTTCGGGGATGGACGTGGCCCGCGCAGCGCGCGATTTCATCGGCACCACTTCCACGTCGGCATCGCTCAGGTCGTTATGCACGACCTTGATGCTGTCCAGGGAAAGTTCGGATTGCACCGGCTGCGGCGCATTTTGAACCGCGTGGGCATCACGCCAGATCGAGATGGGATTCAGCTTGCTGGCCCAGGAGGTGGTGCGCGCGGGCCCCGGCGGCCAGGGTGGAATTTTTTGGGTCTTGGCGGCAACGGGGGCGGTTTTTGAGACCGGCACTGGCGCCGCTTCCGTTTCAGCGCCGGGTTGAAACGGATTGGGCGTCGAGCCGAATTTCGGCAGGTACACGCGCTTGTTGGCGCGATAGGAGATTTCCCGGCCTCCGTTGATAATGCTCTTTCCAGCCACCAATAATTTTCCCAGATTCATAAATTATTCCATCAGTTTGAAGGCTTCGTGCGCCAACACGGCGTCGGAGGCCTTGACCTTTTCGTAACTGTGCGGATTCCAAATTTCAAAACGATCCAGCAATCCGACCAGGACCGCCTCGCTTTTGATGCCGGCAGCCCGCGCCATCCCGTCGGGGAGGCAAATCCGCCCCGCCTTGTCCACACTCACCTGCACCGATTCACTGCCGATGAAACGTTTCAGGACCACCTTGTTCGGGTCGCCGTTGGACATGGCGTCAATGGATTTGACCAGCTTGGCCATTTCGTCCGGGGGCAACACCCGCAAACAGGGACCTTCCTTTGCCTTGGGCCAAAGCATCAGGGTCAATTCCGTTCCCGGCTCTTCCGGCCGCCACTTGGCCGGGACTTGGACACGCCGCTTCTCATCCACTCCATGCCGGTAGAGTGAATTGTAATAAGTCGGCTCTTTATTCACCGTGCAACTCATTGATCCGGGGATATTGACCTTGAACTGCTTAATTCCCCACGACGCTCCACTCTTATCCACTTTGCCCCACTCCGTGTCAACTAAAATTTGTCACAAATATGCCAGTTTATTCCGGAGTTATTCACAACCAAAAGTCAGACTAAAAAGGCCAGGTTGAAAACTTATGCTGCAACAGCTTGAAATTGTGTCGCGAAGCTTGAAACTGGCCGCGTGCGGACCGCTGATTTCAATTTTGATCTGCCGCCGGAGCTGATTGCCCAACAACCTGCGTCGAAGCGCGATGAATCGCGGCTGCTGGTGTTGCAGCGGAACAATGGGAAACTGCAACATCAGACCTTCAGGGATCTGCCCGGATTTCTTCGCACCGGCGACGTGCTGGTGCTGAACAATTCCCGCGTCATTCCCGCCCGTTTGCGGGGGGCCAATGCGTACACGGGCGGACAATTTGAGATGCTGTTACTTGAGGAAAATGCGGGCAATGATTGGTGGGCCATGCTGCGTCCAGGCAAGCGCGCGCGCCCCGGCACGCAAATCATTTGTCAGACGCCCGACGGCACCGCAACACCCATCCGTGCCACGGTGGTCGAAACGAACGATGCCGGGCATCGGCGTCTGGTTTTTTCCGGTTCCCCGAACATCCGGGACGATCTCGAACGGCTGGGTGAAATTCCCCTGCCCCCGTACATTCAGCGCCCCGCCCGGTCGTCGGAAGACCGCGAACGGTACCAGACGGTTTACGCACAGGACGCCGGTTCCGTGGCCGCGCCGACGGCAGGTCTTCATTTTACCGCCGATATGCTGTCAGAAATCCGGACACTTGGCGTGAATATCTGTTTTGTCACGCTGCACATCGGCCCCGGCACATTTCAGCCGGTGAAAACCGAAACGCTGGCCGCACACAAGATGCACGAGGAACGTTTCGAACTGGGTGAAGACACGGTGCGCATGGTGAATGAAACCAAAGCCGCGGGTCGCCGGGTCATCGCCGTGGGCACAACCAGCGTGCGTGTGCTCGAAAGCGTGGCCCGGCTGAATGGCGGAAAACTCGCAAAAAAATCAGGAAAAACGGGCATTTTCATCCATCCGCCGTTTTCATTTCAAATCGTGGACGCGCTGTTGACCAATTTTCATCTACCCGGTTCCACGCTGTTGATGCTGGTCAGCGCGTTTGCTGCGCCGGCGGAAACGCGGGGACGCGAAATGGTCTTGTCCGCTTATGCCGAAGCGATCCACAAACGTTATCGCTTCTTCAGTTACGGTGATGCGATGCTGTTATTATGAATTCAAAGCCCAGGATCCGGAGGTCAAAATCGCCATTGCCGTTCGTCCTGGTGAACATGGCGATGACGGCGGACGGTAAAATTGCGACGGCGAACCGCGCGGTGTCGTCATTCGGCAGCGCGCGCGATCGCGAGCATTTGCTGGAGTTGCGCGCCACGGTGGATGCGGTGATGGCCGGAGCGCGCACGGTGGATTCAGCGGCCATCAATTTGGGACCGGGGCCGGCCCGGTTCCGGCGCCGGCGGTTGAAAAGCAAGCTGGCGGAGTACAATTTACGTGTCCTCGTCAGTGGCAGCGGCTCAGTCAATCCCCAGGCGGAAATCTTCCGCCATCATTTCTCCCCCATCGTCATTCTGACCACGAGTCGCGCGCCCCAGTCCGACCGGCGCCGGCTGTTGGCATTGGTGGATGAAGTAAAGGTCTGCGGCCGGCGCGAAATTGATTTTCGCTTTGCATTGGAATGGCTGCGTCGCCGTTGGGACGTCGAACGCCTGCTTTGCGAAGGCGGCGGCGAATTGAATGCAGCCTTGTTCCGGGCCGGTTTGGTGGATGAAGTGCATCTGACGATCTGCCCGAAGATTTTCGGCGGGCGCAAAGCCCCCACCATTGCTGAAGGCGAAGGGTTCCGGCGACTGGCAGACGCCACGCCGTTCAAACTGAAATCATTCAAACGCGTTAAAGACGAGGTTTTTGCCGTGTTCGGGCGGGTGTGAGAGGGCAGATAATGCCAAGTTATTCACAAGGCAACCCACTTGGTTGTCACCTATTCGTAACCGGGACGGAACGTCCACCAGGCCGGTTCAAGGCCGGATGGAACGTTAAAGCAAGCAGGGCGGGCTTTGCCCGCCCTGCTTATTGTAGACTTCTTAACTCCGGCCGGCCTGCATTATGGCTGGCGAATGATAAAGAATTGGTCTGTGCCAGTGGCTCCTGAATTGGTGTACTGATAGTGTCCAGAACCAGCCGGGCTCTCAATCGCCTGACCTACAACCGGCCAGGTCGCAATAGGCGCAGTGATATTATTTGTCGCCAGCACCGAGAAGCCCAGCCCGGTGGCATTCGTGAAGGCGAATCTCAGATTGCCTCCGCTCACCGCGACCGCAGTCAGCATGGGCTGAGGAATGGCGGCCAGTGTTTGAACCACTGAGTCGGCGCTGTAGCCGGTGGCGGTGAAGGCAATGGTTTTTGCTCCCGCAGTTTGTAACAACGCGGATTGTGATGAATTGAAGGCAATCTTGCCCGGATGAGTCGTGTCGTAGGCAGCGGATGGCAATGGAGAACCGTTCACCGTGATTCCAGTGATGGCTGAACGCCATGCGCTGTCATCCGGGGTGTTCGTGACACTGAATGGAGCGCTGGCCGTAGCGCCATTTTGGGCCGTGAGGATGGGCGGCGGTATGAGCGCAGTCGCATAGGCAGTCGGCACGGGCACAAACGTGACGCCTATAACGGTGTTGCCAGCGGGTGCGGTATAGATGGTATTGGCCGAGATGATATTGATCGAACCCATGAGGGTCTGGTCGGTCACCCGGATAATACTGTTTGCAGCGCCAGAGCCGTTGGCATAATAGAGGTATACGCCGCCGCTGCCGTTGGTGGTGGCAAACAGGGAGTTGCAGTTATCCGTGTTGGTCCAGGAGCCGATGGCGGTCCATGAATCGTCAGGGTTCCTTGAGAACTTGTTGATGACGCCGTTTGTGCCCGATCCGCCATTGTTATCAACGATATAGAGGATGGCATAGGAAGCGGGATCCTGGGATCCATTGGTGGACATCATGTAGAAATCCACGGCCAAGCCATCCGGCGGCGGCGTGGCGGACGTGGTGTTCCAAGGCGCGTCATTCCCAGAATTATAGTAATCCAATTGACCAACAGTGCCATTGTTGAATTGGAAGACAGCCGGGCTGGGCAGGTTGGCGACGACTTTTTGCGTCAGAGACCAGGCACTACCGCCAAACGACCGGACGCAATAGTTGTTTTGTTCGTAAACATTATAGCTTTGATCGTTGCCACCGGGACAGACGTATAATCCGCCTTTATCATCAATCAGGAAGTTGACGCTGTCCGGACTGCACGCCGCCCTGACCGCGCTGCCGCCGAGCGAGTTGGAAACATACTTGCCCGCCTTCGTGAACTTGTTGGTATAGTTCAAGGTTCCCACCGCGCGATTCAGGTTGAACGTTTCGTCCACCGTTGCCGAACTGCCATCGTCGAAAGCACCGAAGACCAGGAAGGTGGCGTCATCACTCAGCGCAAGATGGCCAGCACCACCGCCGCCCATGCGCAAGGCATTCGTTCCCGTGGCGGTGATGGGATTGATGTTGACAGGTTTGGTCTGGCCCGCAGCGGAGGGTTTGATTTCAATCACGCTGAAAGTTGAGTTACCCCCAGTCGTGTCAACTTGAATGGCCGCCAGATTGCCTTGGGTGAACTGGCTGGGCGGCGCACCAATGACGAAACTGATGGAATTGGTAGCCGAGATAGGGCCGCCAGAGATGGCGAAGTGGATGGCTGCATTGGAAATCGCCGACGAGCCGATGACCGTGGCGGTCAAATCCGTGAAGGTGCAGGAGCCGTTGACAATCGGCTGAACGGTGGAACCGCCCAAAGTCCAGGTCGGTGGCGAGTTGCTCACGGTAGCCGTGACGACCATGCTGGCATAGGGATTCGTGGTGCCGTTGCCATATTGGTCTGTAACGGTGAAATTGGGGTTGGCGGTCAAAGTGCCACCGCTGGCCGAGGGACCGGCGGGCTGGGTAAAAGCCATTTTAGTGGCCACACCGGTGGCGACAATCTGGACAACCTTGGCAGAAGTATAATTGGTGGCATTGACGACGATGTAATCAAGTCCGGCAACCTGCAAAGCTGTTGACGCGGACACCGTGTAAACAATATTCGACGCCGTCACGGCATAAGCGGCTTTTGGCAACTGCACGCCGTTGACAAAAATGCTGCTGATGTTGGTGTGCCAGCCCACGTCATTGAGGGCGACACTCTCACTGAACGTGTTGGTAAACGGGTGGTCCACCGAGGCCGCGGGGTCATTGGTGAGCACGGGGGCAACTTGCCCGTTAAACTGGCCGTTGATGGCGACATTGTCGATGCGGGCGTTGCCGGAGTTGTTGTTATAGGCCTGATGCAAAAAGTTCACACATTCGAAGTTCTGAGCCGCATTCACCACCCGGAAACCGAAAAGCGGATTGTTGGCCACGCCGGGAACGCCGGTGAAATCAACGCTCATGTAGTTATAAAAGAGCGAACCGATGGTGTTATCAATGAATGTTCCATTCACAATGTCGGAACTGTAACCTTCCGACTCGGAGGCACCCGAGGGCGTGTTGGTCTGGATGAGCGTGGGATGGGAACTGCAAGCCAGATTGGCCACGTTGGTGGTAACCCAACCGTCGGTGGTGTAGAGCACGCACATTCTCGCCTCACCCTGGGTCGTGAAAAACAGGTCGAAGGTCACGATGATATTAGTGTAATTAGCCGTGCTCACATCAAACTCAGCGCCCTGACTGCCGATGGGCTGCGTGGAAAGCCAGCCGTTGCCCGGCTGCCCGCGCAGACGCCAGACATTTGCTCCGGCAGATCCGGTTGAACTGTAGGGTCCAGGACTTGCACTGGCCACATCCGCATCATTGGTGCTGTTATTTGGTGTAAAAGTGGGAGAAATCAAAGGGTTGGCGGGTGTGCCGAAACCAATGCACGTGGCAATCGCCGTGTTGTTGGAGATGGCGGGAATAGGTTTGTTGATATGTTTGGCAACAGTGATGTTGTCAAACGGCCAGCTCGCCACCGTGTCAAAGGAAATGCCTTGGAAGGTGACATTGTCCAGCGTCCAGTCGCCGCCGTTTGCGCTGTTGTAGTTCGCGCCCGTCACGTCGAGGCAGTTTGTGCCCGTGGCGGCATTCACAATGCGGATGGTGAAATTGGGGTTGTTGGCCACCCCAGGAACGCCGGTCAAATCAACCGTCACCCCGTTATCCCAACCGGCCGCGGCTCTGTTCGTGAGGATCAGGTAGGAAAAGTTGGTCACAATCCCGTTGGCGGGGTTGGTATTGGTGGCCAAAATGCCCGTCGACCCCGCCGAAGTGATGTTGGCATTCTGCCAGAAAAGGCCGTCCTGTGAATACTGAACCAGCAGGGCGGCTTCCGAGTTCGTCTGGGCATAAACGTCGAAGGAAACCTGAATCTGGTAATATCCGAAAGTGCTCGCCGCGAACTTGGCACCCTGCGCGCCGATGGCCGCGTTCGTGGACCAGCCGACGGTCGCGCCGCCGGTGTTGCCCACGCTCCATGCAATGGGGAGTCCCGGCGTTGAACTGCCGGCCTGCGACACCAACATCGGACTGCTGCTCCCGCCGAAGCCGAAGACACCGGCGGTGCCGAAACCGGTCGAGGGTCCCGGACTGGCGTTGACGCCAGGGCTGCCCGCGCTGTCGAAATTCCAGGTGGTGAGGATGGTGGCGGCTTTCGCTCCGGACAACGAAGCAAGCAGCAGTGATGCAATGCAGACAATGTTTCTTATTTTCATTTAACTTTTGGTTGGTTGGCTTCCTGTTTAATAAATTCAATCGCGCTCCAATTGGTGCTGGGAGGCATTATCCATTGTCAGGTTACAAAAAAATGACTCATGGGTGACGATTAGGTGACAAAACAATCCGAATAAACCCGCTTTATAAATGTCACAGATTCGTAACACTTCCGACATCAAACCGTAATCTGCGGTTGCCAGATTCACGTCGATGAATTGCATTTATCCTTCAAATAAAAAAACCAAACGGAACAACGGTTTTACGCTCATCGAACTTCTGGTGGTCATTGCCATCATCGCCATTCTCGCCTCCCTGCTGCTACCGGCACTGGCCAAGGCCAAGGCCAAGGCGCAACAGACGGCGTGTTTGAGCAACTTGAAGCAGTGGGGTCTGGCCGATACCATGTATGTGGATGACAACAATGATTTTTTCCCCACGCCGCGTTATCAGGCAAGCTATGCCAGTGCGGCCGATCAAGACAATCCGACATGGGCGGACATTGACAACTTCCATTACCTCCATAATCCCCCTGTGGGCGATGATGTCTGGTTCAATGTCCTGCCTCCGTTGGTCGGGAGTCGGCCTTTGTATGAATGGTCCATCGGTGGAAATAAATTGGTGTTCAACCAATCCCAAAGTCAGAACATATTCACCGACCCGACCGCCTACTCCCAAGGCATTGACTCCGCCGACAACACATCTGATATAATTGGCATGCCTAAATATCACGGCTACATGCAGCAGGGCCAACGCCCGCTGTTCTCCTATGGCATGAATTCAAAGGGCCCTGCGAATATGAATCTCTCGGCCAACCCCCCGATCGTCAATGTCAAGACCACCTGGGTGACACACCCGTCGGCTTATGTGCTGCTTTCCGATACCCGCAATCGCTCTGCCGAGCAACCGTATTATCCCTACAATCCCGATCCGTCTGGCAGCGACAACCAGGTTGTCCTGGCCACGCCACAGTCTTACACCACACGCTTCTCCGCACGGCACAATCAGGGCGGACAGATTACCTTCGCCGACGGCCATGCCGCCTACTACAAATACAGCTATGTCGTATCCGATGGCACCGCCGTTCTCCCTTCCGGTCCGACAGCCGGCCAAACCGCTGCTCCCGGCAAGGATCCCGGTCGCTCGGACATCAATTGGGATATGCAAGGAAACCCGGTCATCAACTGAGTCAGTTGATTTACCCGCGCCAACCCGTTTCCATTCTCCGCATGAAATTAAACGCCCGTTCCCTTCTTTCCCTGTTCAGTGCTGGTCTGGCCGGTGCTGTACTCGCCGTCGCGCCGTTGCACGCCGACGATACGATGGCGCAGGCAACCCAGCCGGTTGATGTCAGCCGTTTGCATTATCTCGCCGACGGCAAACCCAACGCCACGAACCTGCTCGCGCCGCCGCCCCTGCCCGATTCGGCGGAACAGGCGGCCGACATGGCCGAAGTCCGCGCCGTCTATCACGCCGCTTCCAGCAACGATATCGCCGCTGCGTATGCCGAAAAGAAATTTTCCGTTTTCAATTTCGCCCCCGCCGTCGGCGCCTTTTTCCAGTCCAATAACCTGCCCAAAACCACGCTTTTCTTCGAGCACGTGCAAAAGGATGCCGCCGCCGTGACTGACAACGCCAAGGATTTTTATAAACGGCCCCGTCCGTATGTCACGGACCCCAGCCTCGCCAATGGCAAGCTGGAAAAGTCGTTCAGTTATCCCAGCGGCCATTCCACCGAATCCATGGTGCTGGCCCTGGTGCTGGCGGATCTCCTTCCGGACAGGCAGGACGCCATCATCGCCGGAGCGCGCAACATCGGCTGGCATCGCGTGGAGATTGCCCGGCATTATCCGACCGATATCTATGCCGGTCGCGTCTTCGCCCAGGCCATTGTCCGCCAGATGAAGAAGAGCGATGAGTTCCAGAAGGATTTTGCCGAAGCCAAAGCTGAAGTCGCCGCCGCGCAAAATGCCGGCCACAACTAGCACCATCCCGTTCCCCACGCGCGCAGAGGCTTTTCCTGCGCGCGTTTCATTTTTCCGCCGCGCAAAAATAAATTGCTAATTGCCTCCCCCTGCGTACCTTGTAGATGAGTCCGGCTTATTGAATAGTTGCTGAAAAATTAATACAATTAAACACTCCGGCTTATTGAAATAAATTATGAAAAAAAACCCTATTCCCTCATTATTCGCTCTGGCCTTGACCGCCAGCCTGCTACCCATCGCTGCCCAGGCCCAACTTATCATTTCTGAAGTTGATCCGACCGGAAGCAGCGCCAGCTACGCTGCCGATTGGTTTGAACTCAGAAACATCGGCACTTCAGCAGTGAACCTCACCGGCTGGAAAATGGACGACAATTCCGCCAGCTTCGCTTCGGCGGTCCCGATCCGGGGGATCACCAGCATTGCGGCGGGACAATCCGTCGTTTTCCTCGAAGGCAACACCAGTGGAAGCACCGACGCCACCATCGATGCCAATTTCATCAGTGCCTGGTTCGGCAGCAGCGCGCCGGTTGGATTCACCGTGGCCAATTACGGGGGTTCTGGCGTGGGCCTTAGCGCGACTTCGGATGCGGTGAACATCTATGACAGCATAGGCACGTTTCAAGCCGGGGTGACCTTTGGTGCATCCACGGTCGGGTTCACTTTTGACAACACAGCCGGATTAAGCGGCGCCATTTCGCAACTGAGCTCGGCGGGCGTCAATGGCGCTTTTCTTTCGTTCAACGGGCAGGAAACCGGTTCACCTGGTGACGTCGCCCCGGTTCCCGAACCGGCCACCTTCGCATTGGCCGGCTTGGGCGCCCTTGGTTTGTGGGGATTCCGTAAACGCAACCGTTCCTGAACGGTTGGCTTTCGTCCGCGCGCGCCGGAGGGGTTCCTGCGCGTGTTTTATTTTCACGCCATGCCGGCTTTCGTTTCCACCCAGCGCGCAAACAGCCATAGCAGGTCGCTCAGCCGGTTGAGATAAATGATGATCTCCGGGTTTTTCAACCCGCCGGTTTCCGTCAGCCCGCAGACCCGCCGTTCCGCCCGGCGACAGATGGTTCTTGCCATGTCCAGCGATGCTGCTTCCAGCGTACCGCCCGGCGTCGCCCACCCCTTGAAGCTCACCTTCTGCGCCTCGATTTCACTGACCAGCGAGTTCAGCTTCGCCGTCATCTCCGGCGTGACCGTTGAATAACCGTCCTTTACGTAACGCGGCAAATCCTCCGCCACCACCCCCACCTCGCCCATCAGCACCACCAGGTCGTTCTGGATCGCCAGCAGATTGCCGCGCACGAAATCGTTTTCCACTGTGGCGCGTGCCACCCCCACCGCGGCGTTCAGTTCATCGACCGTGCCACAGGCCTCGACGCGCGGATGGGTCTTCGGCACCCGTCGGCCGTACATCTGCCCCGTCGTCCCGTCGTCCCCGGTCTTCGTCGCGATGCTCATTTCAAATCAAGATTAAAGGCTCAAGGCTTAAGGCTGAAGTTTTTAATTTGTGAATCCCGAAAACTGATTTTCTTATTTTTCGCATTTTGTTTGATTTAAGCCTTTAGCGTTCAACTTTTACCCTTTTTGGGGCGGTCGTGGCCGGGGGATTTTTCAGCGCCGGAGGATAGACGGCCGGTGCCGGCGGCGAAACCAGCCGTTGATAGGCCAGAATGCCATTCATGATCGCCAGCGCCATCTGGTGCCGGTAAACCGGGTTGTAGATCTTTTTACTCTCCACCGGGTGTGTCATGTAACCGCCCTCCACCAGAATCGCCGGCATCGTGGCATCGCGCAGCACCGCATAACGCGCCCGGCGCACACCGCGGTCGTTGGCCCCGAGATTATTCACCAATGATTTCTGGACCTGATACGCCAGCAGCAAACTTTTCTGTTCCATGCGATTCGCCGTGGTCGCACCATAACCGGCCCCCTCACCTTGCGCATCCGTCGAACTGGCTCCAATGGGTGTGATGCAGTAGGTCTGCGGTCCGGCCACTTCATTTTTCCCGGTGGGGGTCGCATTGAAATGAAGGCTTATAAACAAATCCGCGCCGCGCCGGTTCGCCAGCGCCGGACGATCCGGCAAATCCACGTACGTATCCTTGTTACGCGTCAGGATCACACTGAATCCGGCTCTTTGGAGCTGGTCCCGCAATTCCATGGCCAGTCCCAGCGTATAGGTTTTCTCGCTGCGCCAGAAGGTATGGTTGCCCGTGTCCCGACCACCATGCCCCGGGTCCAGGCAGATGGTTGAGATGCGTCGGGCGTCGGTAAACCGTGGCGGAAGCAACAGCGGCCGGATGGTCGTGTTGAGGTCCAGTTGGGCGATGTACAGCATGCCGCGGTCCGCCGCCAGCGGGAAGGACAGCGCTACATCGGTTCCGTTGACCTCCACCATGCGCGAATCCTTGTCGAAGACCAGTCGCGCCGTGCGATTGGTGGCGACGATTTCGTCCCCGCGCTTGAGCAGCGAACATCTCAGGCCGTTGGCGCGTGCCCAGTCTGCCAGCGGCACATAAGACTGGCCGTTCACGGACGCGGCGCGCGTAGGGATGCGCCCGGACATCAGGCCCAGCGCCAGCAGCAGCATGAACATTTTCAGCCCGGCGGACGGTTTGATCATTGGCCGGCCAACTTGCCCGTGCCCCGCCATCGATTCAAGGGAAATGGTTGAAAGAACCAGGCTGAAGGCCAAAGGCTATAATTGATTTAAAACACTGAATCGGATTTTTGGCTCCGATTCAGCATTTGGCTTTAAGCCTTTTAACAGCCTCCTCGGCCTTACGGGCTCACCACCCGGTAGAATCGTGTCGGAAACTGACTGGCGTTGGTGTCCGTGAAATTAAACGTGCTGCTGGTTGGTGGATTGGTCGCGATCGTTGCCCAGGATGTGGAATCCGCCAGATTGGTTGTGGCCTGAACCAAGGTGGTCCGGACCGCGCCTGCCTGTACCGTAAATTGAAAACCTCCGGCCACCGGTGGCGTGGTGGTGGCGGCCAGTGTCGCCGGAGCCGGCATCGGATCGATGACTAATGTTGGTAGATAATCGTAGCCGGAGTAGTTGCCCAGCGCATCACGAGCACTAACCCCCCACAAAAAAGCCGTGCCCGGAGTCAGCCCGGTGATCGTGATTGTCGTGCCGGAGATGTTTGCATAGGCGAGCGGATACTGGGCGGCAATACCATTGAACCAGCCCAATACTTCGTAACTGACAACTGGAATCGGACCGACGGGGGCATCCCACGCCAGGCTGATGGTGGTCGAAGTAAGTCCGGTCACCCGCAGGTTGGTCGGCGCTGGCGCGGGGAGCGTGGTGACGCCAACAGCCCCATAGCCCGACGTACCGCCAGGACCTGTGGCGGTGATGTCAAAGGTATAGGAAGTATTCGGCGTCAAGCCGGACAGGGTTATATTGGTCGAGGTGGTGGAACCGACCAGCTGATAGTTGACACCGCCTCCGCTGCCTTTGGGAGAGTGATAAGGATGCGGGATGAACACGCTATAAGATACGGAACCAGCCACCGGGTCTTCGGGAGCCCAAGCCAAAGTCACCGTGTATTCAGTGGTACTGACCACATAAATGTTGGTGGGTATCGCCGGCCGCGGATTGGGGACTGCGATCGCAAAATTCCAGTTGGTGACGCCGGCGTAATTGGCGGCCTGAATGGTCACCGGAATGGTCCCTATCTGATTAAGCCCCAGCGGCGTCCAAGTGATGGTACCGCTGTAAGAATCAACCTGCATCCCGGTGGGACCGCTGACGAGCGAATAGGTCGGCGGCGGACTGCCGGTGGCATTGATGGAGGAAACGTAAGGAGTCTGATAGGTGCCGTTGGTGGCAGGATATTGGGTGAACGCCGGGGTGCTGTCAGGAACACCCAATGGCTGGCTGCGCCAGACGTCGCCGACGTCGTTGCCATTGGTGTCCATGCCCCCCATCACAATCAACCGGCCAAGGCTGTCCACCCCCATGGTTGCGGCGCTCAAACCTTCGGGCAACGGCGTTGAAATCGTCCAGGCATTGGCGGCCGGGTCGTAAACCTGGACCGCACTGGTCGTGGCCCCGCCGGAAGTACCGCCGACAACGTAGATTTTGCCGGTGGGACCCAATGTTGCCGCACTACCAGCGACGGCGATCGGCATGGGCGCCATCGCGGTCCAGGTGTTGGCGCTCACCGAATAGCGCAGCACCGTGGCGGTTTCTGTTCCAGTCGTGATATTGGTGAGTCCACCAAAGATGTAAATGTAGTTCGTCCGGTTGAACACTGCCGGGAAATCGTAAAGCGCCGTCGGGAGACTGGCGATGGCGGACCAGGTGTCCGTGTCTGGATTGTAACGCTCGGCGGAGGAAAGCGGCTGGCCGGTGTCGTCCAAACCGCCGATGGCATAAGCATAGCCGCTGCGGTCAGGAGCGTAACCCAGGTAGGAACGGGCGACGCTCATGGAAGCCAGCGTGGATGAACCATCGCTGGGGCTGTAACTTACCACAGTGTTCACGGAACTGGTTCCATCATTACCACCGTAGACGATGATCGCGCCGCCGCTGGCCACGGCTCCGGGCGCAATGTTGACCCCGTAGAACGGCTGCCCTAACGGCGTCCAATAACTGTTGGTGGCTAGCAGGCTCTCGGGATAAGCGGTATCGCCAGCAATCACGACGTTGCCCAAACTTGAAATAACAACAGTCGCTGCATCACTGCCCGGATAATCCAAAGCCGGCCCGGGAAACCAGGTGAGTGGAGCAGCGCACAAATATACGCTGACAAACAACGGTGTAATTCCGGCAAGGCGGAGAAGGAATTTTTGAAACCAATTCGTTTTCATAACGTGATAATCGTTTCCATCCTTGTGCCGGGCGGCACATGCCGAATTTGTCGTTGGCCCGGCAAGTTACGGCTTAGCTTATATTCTTTTTTATTTCGGAGTCAAGTAACAATTATGCAAAGTAGTAGTCCAAATTATGGACACGTATTGGTTGTTCCGGACTCCTCACCGCGTCGCAACCTCTTGTCGCGCCAAAACATAGCGACAAATACTCTCCCGGCAGAATAATATCCTCACTCCTTGAATTTTAAGTCATCATGTCCGTCTCGCGCACGACCTGGCCAGTGCCAGCGACCTTGCGAAAGGAAAATGCGTCACCGCCGCCCGGAACGAGCCGAGCTTGCCGCCGGCGGCGACAAAAGATTGTCCGAATGCGTGATGCCTACGAGCGAATTTGCAGGCCGGTGGTGCGGTTGGCCCAGTTGGTGCCATCCGCGAACGTGACAATTTTGCCGAACACGCCGGAATCAAGACCCGGCCTGGTGATTTTTTCAACGCTTGACAGCGCAAGCGCCATATTTTAACAAGGTTTCGTGTGTTCCCGGAAACAAACAACAAACTGAAATAAACCAAAAGGGAGAACTATTATGAGGAAACTAATTGGTTATGCGTCTGCTGCTGCGTTGGCCGTGTTGATCACCGGATGCGTCGGTCCCATGGGGGCTGTCGGCGGAGCGTATGGTTATGTTTACACCGACGTCTCCGGCCCCGTTCTCGCCACCAGCAACACAGGAGCCAGCAAGGTGGGATCTGCCACCTCCAAAGGCATCATCTGCGTTGCCACGGGAGACTCCAGCATCAAAGCCGCGTGTGCCAATGGCGGGATTACCAAGATTTCGCATGTGGATTATCATGTTACCAGCGTGCTGGGTCTGTATTGTGAAACCACCGTGACCGTTTACGGCGAATAATTGGTTCGCTTTCATTTCCCGGCGGCGAAGGCGCTGCCGGGATTTTTTGTTTACAGGGATTCCGGGCAAACCATGGCCCGACCAGGATTTAGCGCCACTTGCAGTCACCATCAAGCTATCAGGCCACCTGCAAGGACCGCTTCGGCTTCCGGGGTTTCGGTTCCGGCTTCGGAGCTGCCGGCAAATCCTCCTCCAGAACCGGCTCCGGCGGCCGCAAATAAAGATACCGGCCGCAATTCTCACAAAGCTGGATGTCCTCCCCGTGCCGGAGCGTCATCACCACGCCGAGCGGAACCTGCATGTGACAGCCGCCGCAAACCTGGCCGTGAACAATCGCCACGCCCTTTTTGCCGCGGGCCACCAGGCGGTCATAGTGACTGAGAACTTGTGCCGGAATTTTGGCGCGAAGCCCCGCCACAGCCTCCTTCAAATTTGGACAGGCATCTTCACCGAATTCGAACTGCTGAAGTTTGATCAGATTTTGAAGCATCTCTTTCATAGAATCACGCAGGTATAGCCATCGCAAATCCGGGAAGCCCTAACAAGCCTAATCGCGATGCAAACCTCAAAAAACAGGCGCGCTTAAATTGTCATTAGTCGCAGCCAGCGCCGGGCGGCTGCCAGCCGGGACGAGAAAACGGTCTATTCCTTCCTGGCTACCTTCAATTCCAGGTGCAAATCACGCAATTGCTTCGGTTCCACGCTGCCCGGCGAGTCAGTCATCAAGTCCGTGCCCTTGGCGGTCTTCGGAAACGCGATCACATCGCGGATGCTGGGCGTGTTGCAAAGAATGGCGATAAGCCGGTCGAAACCGAGCGCGATGCCGCCGTGCGGAGGGGCGCCATAGCGGAACGCCTCCAGCATGTAGCCAAACCGCGCCTTCACCATGTCCGGCGGGATTTGCAACACGTCTTCAAACACCGTCTTCTGCACGTCGGGCTGGTGGATACGAATCGAGCCGCCGCCCAATTCCACGCCGTTCACCACCACGTCGTAGTGCTGGCCGCGGACTTTTTTCGGGTCGGTCTTGAGCAACGGAATGTCCTCCGCCACCGGCGCGGTGAACGGATGATGGCTGGAATACCACCGGTTCTGCTCGCGGTCGAACCCCAACAACGGAAATTCGATGACCCAGAGGAAATCGAACCGGTCGGTGGGAATCGTCAGCTTGCCCTGCGACTTCAAGACGTCGGCGCAGTACAAACGGATCTTGCCCAGGATTTCACACGCATTCAGCCACTGGTCGGCGGCAAACAGAATCAAATCGCCTTCTTCAATGGCCAGCTTCTTCGTCAACGCCGCTTTCTCGGCATCGTTGAAAAATTTCACGATGGGTGATTTCCATTCCCCGCCCTCAACCTTGATGAAAGCCAGTCCTTTGGCGCCGAAACTCTTGGCGTATTCGGTCATCGTCTCAATCTGGCCCTGCGTGGCGCCGGCCAGCCCCTTGGCATTGAGCGCCTTGACCACACCGCCGTTGGCGACCGCACCGCTGAAGACCTTGAACGTGCTGGCGCGAAATTCCTCGGTGAAGTCCGCGAGTTCCATCCCGAAGCGCGTGTCGGGCTTGTCAATGCCGTAGCGGTTCAGTGCTTCCTCAAAAGTCAGGCGCTTGAACGGCGTTGGGATGTCAATGTTCAAGGCGGTTTTCCAAACGCGCTTGAGCAGACCCTCAATCAGGCCGTAGATGTCCTCCCGTTCGATGAACGACATCTCGATGTCAATCTGCGTGAACTCCGGCTGGCGGTCGGCGCGCAAATCTTCATCGCGATAACAGCGTGCCAGCTGAAAATATTTTTCAATGCCGGCGACCATGAGGATCTGTTTGAACTGTTGCGGCGATTGCGGCAGCGCGTAGAACAAGCCGGGACTGGTCCGGGCCGGCACCAGAAACTCGCGCGCCCCCTCGGGCGTGGATTTGAACAGCGTAGGCGTCTCGACTTCCAGGAAGCCCTGCTCATCCATGAACACGCGGGTGGCCGTGGCCACCTTGCTGCGCAGGCGGAGATTGCGTGCCATTTCCGGCCGGCGCAAATCGAGATAGCGGTACTTCAGGCGCAATTCCTCGTTCACCTTGCTCGCGGCTTCCGGATCATCCACCGGGAACGGCAACACCTCAGCCAGGTTGAGCACTTCCAGTCCCTTCACCATGATTTCCACCTCGCCGGTGGGAATTTTGCCATTGTTCGTGCCGGCGGGCCGCTGGCGGACCTTGCCGGTGACGCTGACGACGCATTCGCTGCGCAGCGCTGCCGCCTGGTCGAAGAGTTCCTTGGGCAAATCGGACGGATCAAAAACCGTCTGGGTACGGCCTTCCCGGTCGCGGACATCAATAAAAATGAGTCCGCCGAGGTCGCGGCGGGAATGGACCCAACCGGACAGCGTGACAATTTGCCCGATGTGTACCGGGCGCAGTTCATTGCAATGGTGCGTGCGTTTCATGTCAAAATTCGTAGCCGCGTCTCTTGAGAGCTTGGCAAAATTGAACTCCCATGTTGGCGGGGATTCCAATGGAATTCAAAGAGAATTTTGGCTGAAAGCGCGTGTATCGCGGCGGGTTTCCGAAAGAACGGACCGCGGGCGTCCCACCGCTACGGCTGGGATTGCCGGGTGAACCTGCGAAATCCTTTTGATTTTGCGTTGTCGCATGGATTGCGGCCCGGGCCAGCCGCAATCCGATCTGGATCAAGCGAGTTAAATTACCCGCTCGCCATGCCCCGGCGGGTGGACTAATCTCCCAAGGTCATGACACCGCTGCCGCAGCCCGAAGTCATCATCACCCACGAAAGTGACCTGGACGGGATGCTCTCGGGATTGTTGCTGCAGCGGCTCGCCAAACACCTGTTCGGCACCGAGACACCGCTGGAGGCCTATCACTACAATTTCTGGAAGCAGCGCGACTTGCGCGAACGGTCCGCCTGGGTCGCCGATTTCACTTTTGAACCGCGTCTCGACAAGCCGGATTGGGTGATCATCGATCATCACGTCACGGAAGCCGTGCCTAAAAACGCCCGGCTCATCCATGATGTCAGCAAATCCGCCGGTCTGCTTTGCTACGAACTTTGCCGGCAGCAGGGTCTCCAATCACCCGCTTTGGACCGGCTGGTGCACTTGAACAATGTCGCCGACTTGTTCCTGGATGAGGATCCCGATTTTGAGATTGCCGGCGATTATGCGAACCTGGTCAAAATTTACCAGTTTTGGAACCTGCACGCGCTCATCGGCGGTGACGTTGAAAAATTGATCGACCATCCGCTGCTTGAAGTCATGGCCGTCAAACGCCGCGTCGAAAATCCGCTCGGCCTTGAGTGGAGCAAATCGAACGTCACGGAAATCAGTGCGGCGGTCGGGTTCGTGGACACCGTGGTGGGCAACAACAATCTGGTCGTTCACCAGTTGCTGGAGCAGGCGGCGACAAAATATCCGGTGCTGGTCACGTTGTTCCGGCGCGGGAATGCAGTTTTTGCCAGCTTTCGTAGCCGCAACGGCGACGCACTTCAGGTGGCGGAAAAACTTCAAGGCGGCGGCCATGCCAATGCCGCAGGCGCCATTCTGCCCAAATCCGTCCGGAATGTTTCCGACGGCGTGGAATATCTTCGTCAGGTTTTGAACCCCAAAAAAGAGTCGCAACAGACGCGGCTGAACAGTCTGGAAAGTTTGTTTGCCGGAATTGAAGCGGACCAAAAGAAATAATCGCCCCTGATGATCGGGAGGTCGAATTCGGCCGATTTGCCCCGTTGTTGTCCAAAACCTTTTCCCCATTTCATAGGCATTCAACGCAGTCCGGCATAAACCACCGTGCAATGAAAAATAAGCCAAGGACGTCGGTTGCAATCATTGATTGTGTTTGAGCGGCAGTCATCCGGAGTGCAGCGCAGCGAGTCCCGGGAACACCTCGCACTGACTGCAACTGTAGACCGATGACGCAACTTTGCCAGATGGCAGGCCGCAGGCTTGGCCGCGGTGCCTTTGCCGTCTTTCACTGGGCGAGGTTGAAAGGCTCCCGCCAGGCAGAGTTTAACAAATCAATGCGGCGTGGTGATCGTGGGCAGGAGTGAGAGGCAGGCACAGGGCTTGTGGACCACCATGTCCAAGTCCCCCACCCGTCGGATGAGATCCGCGTAATGACTGACCAGCACTCCTTTCACGGGGTCGGTCACATTAATACCCGTGAGAAATCCGGAAAGGGACGCAGGCACGCCAAAGGGACGCGGGCTCACGTGAGTAAATGCCGTGGCGGTTTCGCCTCCGTGACAGCCATTGCACGTGTTCAAGGAAAAATGAATCCGCACCGCGTCGGCAATGGTCGCGGGCGGGTTGCCGTCCCATACCATCCCCGGGGGAGTGAATGAATGGCCTCCGAGGAAAGGTCCGCCCAGGTAAAACAACGGGACGGTGTCATTATCAATCAGGATGTTCGAAAGGTGCGCCGGATCACTGCAGTAAGCGTCGATGATGGAGTTGTGGTTAAATCCATCGGCCGGTGTGTTCTTGACCGTGTGTTCCCCGAGATAGCCCGTGGCATCCAGCGTGAATTCCCGGAGATCCCAGACAATGAAGTTCAGCAGGTCATTGCTGCGGATTTGATTGATGGCGCTCTGGTTGGGCGATCTGCTGGGATCCGCGCCGGCGGCGGTGACCTGGTCGGTAATGGCTTCCAAGGCGGCGTTGTAAGCGGGGCCAAACGGGATGCTGTTCAGGGCGGCCCACTGGTTGGCCCAGCTCTTGATGCCGGAACACCCTTTCAGGGGCACCCCGTACTCGAAAATCACGGTGAAAGGAAGGAATGAACACGGACTGGTTGGGTCGACAACTCCAAAAACAAAGCGGCATTCTCCCGCGTTATCATAGGGAAACGCGTGGGAGCGCAAATCCAAGCGGTTGACGATGGCCAGCAGCCGGAAGGGAGCAATGGCGAGGTTCAGATTGTTGCCTCCTCCGCTGGCGGCAACCCAACTGTTGATGACTTGCGAAACAATGTTGTTGGAACGGTTGAGGACGGTGTCAAAATTCACCGTCTGGTCGAATTCCCAATTCATCAACCAGTGGCGCGTGAAGTCCACCGGATTAATCCCGGTCACCACCTGATTGCACATGTTGGACATCAGATAACCGAAGGACCAAGGCCCCATTGATGGCACACCAATGCACGGGTCGTAAGTGCGGGCAGGATCCGCGACCACACTTAAATCATTTATGAGAATGGTTTTCCGCCAGTCATAGAAATCAGAGGCTCCCAAGGAGCAGGGAAACGGTAGCAGCGGAATAATGACATAATGGAGAAAGGCGTTGATGTCAAACGTGGTGAGAACATTGCTGCTGGTAATCATTCGCCCGGTGAAGACAGGTTCTATGCCCGGGCCCGCAGCCTGGACTTCAGCAACGTGATTGTTCCATGCGATAAGATCGTTGGTGCTCAGAGGAATGATAGCGCTATAGATCCCGTCGTTCGCCACAGTGTCCGGGGACACCCCATCGTCCCGAAGCAGATATACCTGGTCATCAATGGTGAAGAAATTGCTGAGGCTCAAACCACCGGCGGATCCGGTCGGCTGTTGAAAAACCACTTGCAGCAGCGTGTCGCCGGCGGCTGTCGGTGCGGCCACGCGCTGGATGGTGGCGGAAGCAATCGGCGGCAACGGCGGTATGATGGGAGCCGGCAATGGATAGCCAGGACGTGAGCCGCTATGCACCCGGAAAAAACCCATGGCACCCGAAACGGCCTGGGTGGAGGAACCGGAGTAGGAAATGCTGTTGGCCACCGCTGTCCAAGGCCCGGCAAGCGACGGGGCGGATTCCAGGGTTCCAGCCCCTGACCATTGCAAGCCCAGCGTTCCGTTCGCGTTGTAGTTCCAACCCAGGGGGATAAGGAAACCAGTTTGCGCCTTTGCGCTGATGGATAGCAGAATCATACAGCAGGCGGCATATACGAACGCCGCAGACAACTGCAGGCCCACTCTTTTGAACAACTCAGTCCTTTGGCAGGTATTCATGGTTTATCATGCGTTAGTCGTCGGTTCAGTGCTGCTGATCGCTTGAAATATTCGAAGGCAATTCAACCTCTCCCTGTTAGTCAAACGTCCAAGCCGCGCTATTGCAGCCCCCGAATGGCCTATTCGTCGTACTAAACGGAGCATTACACATTTCTAATGATAGTGTCAAGACGAAAGAAACCTGGGCGTCAATTCGCGGTGGTTTTGCTTTTCCTTGAAGTGGTGGGTGATTAACATGACCACGATTTATGCCTGATGCACCTGCTCGCGCCGACGGTCGCGCCCCCCATCAACTTCGTCCGCTGCGATTTCAAAATCATATCGCGCCGTACGCCGCCGGTTCCACCCTCATTGAATGGGGCAACACCCGCGTCATTTGCGGCGTGTCCATCGAGGAAACCGTGCCGCGCTGGATGAAGGAGCAAAAGGTCGAGGGCGGCTGGATCACGGCGGAATACTCGATGCTCCCCTACTCCACCTTGCAGCGCAAACCGCGCGACATCTCCAAAGGCAGGCTGGACGGGCGGTCGTCGGAAATCCAGCGGCTCATCGGTCGTTCCATGCGCGCGGCGCTGGACTTGCATAAAATCGGCGCCCGCACGATCTGCGTGGATTGCGACGTGTTGCAGGCCGACGGCGGCACGCGCACGGCGGCCATCACCGGCGCCTTCGTCGCCCTTTCGCTGGCGGTGAAAAAATTGATCGCCGAGAAGAAACTGGTGGAATCCCCCATATTGCATGCCGTCGCCGCCGTGAGCGTCGGCATTGTTGACGGCCGGCCATTGCTGGATTTGTGCTACACCGAGGACGTGGCCGCGGCGGTGGACATGAACCTGGTGATGAATGCAGCCGGGGAATTCATCGAAGTCCAGGGCAATGGCGAGGAAGCCACGTTCAGCGAGGCGCAACTGGCGGACATGCTGGCCGCCGGCAAGGCGGGCATCCGCGAATTGCTGGCCGCGCAGGACAAGGCCATCGCTCAAGGTTGATTTCCGTGGTCAAATCCGCTTCGCAACCGTCTCCACCAGCCGCCCCGCCGGCGGCCATCACACGCCTGTGGCTCATCCGTCATGCCGAAGTGGAAGCCCGTTACCAGAAAACCTTCGGCGGCCGGATTGACATGAACCTTTCCCCGCGCGGCGAGGAACAGGCCGGCATCCTGGCCGGATACCTTAAGGGCAAACGTTTCAATGCGGTCTATGCCAGCCCGATGAAACGCGTGCAACAGACCCTGGCGCCGACGTTGAAGAACGGCGTGCCCGCGCCAACCATCATGCCTGGATTGCGGGAGGTGGATTTCGGCGATTGGACCGGTTTTGACTGGTTTCAGGTCCAGGAAAAATTCGGCGTCCATCCGTATGACTGGCTGGATGAAATTGAACGCGGCGCCGTCCCCAATGGCGAAACCGCCGTTCAATTCCGAAACCGTGTCGAGCCGTGCCTGTTTGAAATCATCCGGCAGCACCCGGGCGGAACCGCCGCGGTTTTTTGTCATGGCGGCGTCATCCGCATGATGTTGGCCATTTTGCTCCAACTGCCGCTGCCCAAAACCAATTCGTTCGACATTGAATATACCAGCATCACGCAGGTCGCGCTGCATCCGCACCTGAATGAGATCGAGCTGCTCAATTTCACCCCGTGGCGGGATGGGGCCTGAAAATCCTCCTCGTCCTGCCTGCTCATTCCCGTTATTTCAAGCGTGACAAAGGAACGTTTGAAAATGAAAACGAAATCACTCTGGAAAATTTCCATCCTTACGACACCCGAGGCCGAAGACGCCGTCGCGGAAATGCTTGGCGCCATCCTTGATCAGCCGGCTTCGATTTATTTCGACCTGGAAACCGGCGTCAGCCGGGTCGCCGTTTATCTCGAGCAGAAACCCGTTGCGCCGCGCAAAATGCGCAAATCCCTTCACGAAGGCCTCCGGCAGATCAACTGTTGCGGCCTCAACACCGGGCCCGGCCGGGTGACCGTCTCAAAAATACGCCGCGAGGACTGGGCCGAATCATGGAAACGACATTTTCAACTCATTGAATTTGGCGACCAACTGCTCATCAAGCCCAGTTGGAGCAAACGCCGGGCACGGAAAAATCAGGCGGTTGTCGTATTGGATCCCGGCCTGAGCTTCGGCACGGGCCAGCATCCGACGACAGAATTCTGTTTGTCCGAACTTGTCAGATGTGGAAAAAACAAAGCAGCGCGGTCATTTTTAGACATCGGCACCGGCTCGGGAATTCTGGCCATCACTGCGGCAAAACTTGGCTATTCCCCCGTGCATGCCTTCGATTTTGATCCGGATGCCGTCCGGATAGCCCGATCCAATGCGTCCGCCAATGGGGTTCAAAACCAGGTGCGGATTTCACGTGCTGATGTGACAAAACTGCCGGTTTTACAGGGCCAAAAGTACGGTTTGATCTGCGCGAATTTGATTTCGACCCTGTTGATTGCCGAACATCGCCGGATAACGAATCGTCTACAGCGGGACGGAACGCTCGTATTGGCTGGAATATTGAAATCAGAATTTACCGCCGTGCGGAAAATTTATGCCAAACTTGGTTTAAAACTTGCTCTCTCGAAAAACGGAAAGGAATGGCGTTCGGGTTCATTTTCTTTCCCGAAGAAAAGTATTCGGGGAAAATTTGAATGAAAAACGCCGGAGTTGGTCATAGACTCAGGAGCAAGGCGGCGACTGCGCCGGTAAGGACGGCGAGGTGCTGTAAAGCTCCGTAACAAAAGTGATGTTATGAAACGAATGATGGAAGTCATCACGGAGACAGTCCGGGATCCTAAACACCCCTTCCGCAAATTGGATCATCAACCCAAAAAAACGCTGAAAAACCGCTACGAACGCAGAAAAATCAAGGAATATCTGCATCTGGGGGATTGGCAGGAAGAAATGGCGTGAACATTTTCAGCCCAACCTGAATGAATGATTGAATGAGCCGCGCAAACGCGCGGCTTTTTTCCTTGGGGCTCGTTTCTATTGGCAGGCCGGGCAAAGGCCAAAGAACTCAAGCTTGTGGGTCACGTTTTTAAAGCCGTTCGCCGCGGCAATACGTGATTCAATCGCACTCGGAAAACATTCCTCAATTTCAACCACTTCCGCGCATCGGGTGCAAACCAGATGATGGTGATGACCGTCATCGCCCTCGCCCACCAATTCAAACCGCGCCGCGCCATCGCCGAAATCGAAGCGCTTCACCATCCCCATCTCCTCCAGCAGGTGCATGGCGCGATAAATTGTCGCCAGATCGCACCGGCCCGAGGGCAGCGCGGCAAAAATGTCCTTGTTGGTCATCGGATGCGGGCTGTGCCGGAGAATTTCCAGGATGGCGGCGCGCGGACCGGTAATTTTTCTTGATTGTCGCCGCAAACGGCCGGTCAAAGCGGACAATTCCTGCCGCAGGTGCGAATGCGTATGAGGGTGCCGTTTCATTATGATTCAAAAATCACACTGGCGACGCCCAAAATCAAACCGACCAGGACAGCCACCAGCTTGCCGACCGGAAAACGATGATGGTCTTCGCTCTCAAAAAGAATGGTGGTCGCAATATGCATGAAGATACCGATGACGATGGCCATCAGCTCGCGCGTATAAACCGCGAGGCCCGTGTGGGTGCTGGTAAACATGCCGATGGGCGCCATGATGGCAAACAAACCGAGGCAGGCCAGCGCCGGACCGCGTTTCATGCCGCTCTGCAGCAACATCCCCAGCAGCGCGATGGAGATGGGATAATTGTGAACGACCACACTGACCAGCAGGAAATGATGCGCCGCCAGGTCGTGGACATTCTGGTGCTGTGATGATTGCCCCAGGGCCAGCGCTTCGACAAAGGCGTGCAGGCACAGCCCGGCCAGAATGCCGATGGCCATCCGTCCTTCAATATGGTGCGCATGCCCATGTTCAATACCCATGGAAATGGCATCGAGCGCAATTTGCAGGAAGAATCCGAACAGAATGAATCCGCCAAGAACCAACGGTTTCAACACCATGCCCATTTCCGGTTCGTACAGGTCAGGCAACAGATGCAGCATCACCAAAGCGATCAAATAGGCGCCGGTAAAGGCGTTGAGCAGCTTGATGTGCTTCGGATCATGCAGGCGCAGCCCCAGGACCGTGATGGCCCCGAGGACAATGCTCGAAAGCAAAATCAGATAATCCATAAACGATGATGCCCGTCTTGTTGTTCCAATTGCAAATCATTTGCAATCGATTTGCAGCAAAATGCCGCCCGACCGTCAAGGCGGCGGGGCGGCGTAAAATCCGTTACTTCATCAACAGCATCTGGCGCGCGCGCTTGATGGCGCGGGTCAGCCGGCGCTGGTAATGCGCCGGCATGCCGGTGTATTTGCGCGGCAGGATGCGTCCCTGGTCGGTGACATATTGCCGAAGCAGGTTGGTGTTTTTGAAATCCAGCGCGTCGGCGGTGAAGTCGATCTTCGGCTTCGGACGGGGCGTGCGGTTTTCCGTCTGGCCGCGGCGGGAGCCGCGACGGTCCTTGTCGGCATGGGTCTTGCGAGGCATAAACTATTTGATTTCGCGGTGCAACGTGTGACGCCGGAGGGCTTTGTTGTACTTGCGGATCTCCAGCTTCTCCGTTTTCAACTTCTTGTTGCGGGTGGTGGTGTAGCGCGAAGGCGATTTGCCTTCCTTGCGCGCCTCCGTGCATTCGATGGTGATGATTTCACGCGCCATAAATTATTCCTTCTCCTTGGCCTTTTCCTCCGGCTCGTCGTCGTCACTCTCCACTTCGGTGCCGCCGGCGCTGTCAATGGAGCCCAACTGGCCGAGACGGCGTGAACGCAACGCACCCTCGCGCTCCAATTGGCCTTGCGCCTCGACGGTGAACCGCGTCCACGGAATCGCTTCCAGACGCGCCTTGGGAATCGTTTTGCCGGTCAGTTCACAGACGCCGTACGTCTTTTTCTCGATGCGCTTGAGCGCTTCCTCGATTTCATAGACGGCGTCCTGATCCGACGACAACAGGCTCAAGGCGAAATCGCGGTCAAAATTGTCCGTGCCTGAATCCGCCATATGCAGGCTGTAACCGGGCAGTTCCTGGGCGGATTCCTTGGCCAGGCCATTCATCTGCCGGAGGAGTTGTTCGCGCAATTCCAGCAGCCGCTGGCAATATTTCTGCCATTCGGGTTTGACCTTCTTGGGATCGGCGGCGGCCTTGGCGTTTGCCATCGGCCGGCCGAGAATCGCCGCCACGGTCGTGGAACCCGACGGTTTGCCGGTCTCTTTTTTCTTGGTCGTCACAATTAAATTCAGTTTTGGTTCATCAAGAGCGCGGGAATGTAGCAAAGGAAACCAAATATGCCACTAAAATCTTCAGGGATTTTAGGGCATTATCACCCCTTCTCAATACAGGCATAAGCATTGTGATTGTGGATGCTTTCAAAGTTTTCCGCTTCAACCTTGTACCAGGTGACCCGCGCATCGGCATTAAGCTTGAGCGCCACGTTCCGCACCAGGTCCTCCACGAACACCGGATTCTCATAGGCGCGTTCGGTGACAAACTTCTCATCCTGCCGCTTGAGCAGGGCGTAAAGCTCCGAACTGGCCGAGCTTTCAATCATCGCCACCACATCCTCGATCCAGACCGCTTTGGCCGAACGCAGCGCCACGGTCACCAGCCCGCGCTGGTTGTGCGCGCCATACCGGGCGATTGCCTTGGAACACGGGCACAACGTGGTCACGTGCGCCTTGACCGTCAGCACAAAGTCGATGTCCGTCCCACAGGCCGCGGCGTCGAAACGCGCCGTGTAATCCATCAGGCTTTCCTTGCGGGAAACCGGCGATTTTTTGGACATGAAATAGGGAAATTCCATTTCCAGATGCGACGTCGCCGAGTTCAGCCGTTTCTGCAGGGAATGCAGGATGTCCCTGATATTCTCCACATGGATGATGCTGCCGTGCTCATTGAGCGCTTCGACGAACCGGCTCATATGCGTGCCTTTGAACTCCTTCGGCAAATCCACGAACATCCCTATGGTGGCCACGGTGTTCTGGATGCTGTGCGCCTTGTCACGCACCTGGATGGGGAACCGCAGGCCGCGCACGCCCACCTTGTCAATGCGCAGCTCGCGGTCATCGCGCTGGCTCTGCAGGTCGTCCAGCTTCTGCACCGCGGTCTTCTTGGAACGCGGCGTCAAACGATTTCGACCGATTTTGAGCATGGAGCAATAGTAGCAGCTTTGCAGAATTTGGCAAAAGGTTCTGACAATATCCGTTGAGACGAATCCGGTTAAAAGTCTACGCTCCAACCCATGGCTCTTCAAATATGTCGTCGGCACAAAAAAACTGGTGGAATTCTCTCGGAGCTTGCGCCTGCTGGCAAAGCGCCGGAGGGCTGGCGCTTTTCCCAGAGCCATATCAAACCGCTATCCATGTTATCTGAAATGTTATCTGAACTGCCGTACTGACTATGCTTAAATCATTTTTGTCTGCCCGCCACCTTTTGACCCTGGCGTTCGTTTCACTGAGTTCCCTCACCTTCGGCGCCGACACCTTCCGCGTCGCCACTTACAATGTCGAAAATTATCTCGACCAGCCCACGGAATCTCGCCCGTTCGTAAAATCCACCAAGGCCAAGGCCAAAGTTTGCGAAAGCATCCGGGCGCTGGATGCCGACGTCATCGCCCTCGAGGAGATGGGTGGCACCAACGCCTTGATGGAGTTGCGGGCATCCCTCAAGGCCGGGGGACAGGATTTTCCATACTGGGAGCACGTGTCAGGTTGGGACACCAACATCCACGTCGCCATCCTGAGCAAATGGCCCATTCAAGCGAGCCGCCCGCATACCAATGACAATTTCCTGCTGGATGGCCGCCGGTTTTCCGTCAGCCGCGGTTTTGCCGAGGTGGACGTTCAGGTAGCGACGAATTTTACCCTCACGCTCATTGCCGCCCACTTGAAATCGCGCCGAGCCGTGCCCGACGCTGATGAGGCCCAGTTGCGCCTGGAAGAGGCGAAGATTTTGCGCGGAATTGTGGATGACCGCTTCCGGGCCAATCCGGACGCGAAATTGATCGTGCTCGGCGATTTCAATGATGTGAAGGATTCCGAATCGACGAAAACGGTCATCGGCCGCGGCAAATTCAAACTGGTGGACACGCGCCCGGCCGAACGCAACGGCGATACCGCCACAAACGAAATTGCGCGTTTCGAACCGCGCAACATCACGTGGACCCATTACTATGGCAAGGAAGACACCTACAGCCGCGCGGATTACATCTTGCTCAGCCCGGCCCTGGCTCAGGCTTGGGTAAAAAATGAAACTTATGTATTAAGGATGCCCAATTGGGGCGTCGGCTCCGACCACCGGCCCATCGTCGCCGCATTCAAGGCGGAAAACCGGTAAAACAGACTTGGAATTCCGCGCGTTTGTGTTAGCGTAAAACCATGTCAGAACGCATTTCCATCGACCCGGATGTCTGTAATGGTCGGCCTGTCGTTCGTGGAACGCGCATTGCAGTGCAGACGGTTTTGGAATTTCTCGCCGCCGGCGATTCCATCGAAGAAGTGCTCGAAGAATATCCGCGCCTAAAGCGCGCTGACGTGAAGGCGTGCCTTGATTACGCCTCGCGCGTGATGGGCAATCATTTCTCCGTGGTGCAAACGGCATGAAGGGTTTTCTCTTCGACGAAAACCTGCCCGTGCGGTTGCGTTTTTCGCCGAAGCTGCCCATCGTTTCAGTTTCCCGTGTTGGCAAAAATCCAAGCGATTCGTAGATTTGGGAATTTGCCCGCCGCCGCGAACTGGTCATCGTCAGCAAGGACGCCGATTTTTCCGACCGGATCATTACGCAAACGCCACCGCCGTGGGTCGTGCATTTGCGGTTCGGCAATCTGCGTAGAAACGAATTTCACGCCTTGCTCCTGCGCGTGTGGCCGCAAATCGAAACGCTGCTCAAATCGCACAAACTCGTGAATGTTTATTCAAACCGGCTAGAAGGAATTGGTTAAGATTAATCGCGCCGGACTGAAAGTGCGTCTGCTGTTCTGGCAAAATGAAGAGGCTCTGGAATTCTTCTTCGTTGACAACCACGACGACGTACGCCGCGTGATTCAAGACTTTTAGCCGCGTTCAAGGTGGAAAATAAATGAATCCTCGATCAGGCAAATGGACCATTACTGCGGTGGCTTTGTTTCAGAATTACTGGCCGCATCCAATTGTTGACGAATTTTATCAA
>Ga0265338_10000279_pt1 | contig 92884 bp, 79 predicted proteins | sample 42126metaG_FD_193579 | JGI IMG/M metagenome (GOLD analysis project Ga0265338, IMG submission 193579) | Rhizosphere microbial communities from Carex aquatilis grown in University of Washington, Seatle, WA, United States - 4-21-26 metaG | ecosystem: Host-associated > Plants > Roots > Rhizosphere...
CGAGGTCTTCTATAACCGCCAGCGCCTCCATAGCGCCTTGGCCTACCATTCACCCATTGACTTTGAATCCCTGAACAACTAACCAAATGTTCCCCTTTCTCTGTCCATCAATTCGAGGCAACCCCACTTTGCGCCCTTTTCTGAAGCCTTGTGATTAGTGTGATTAACGTTATTCCGTCCACTCTCAAAAAAACAAATCGAATATCGCCAAAAGAATTCACCGGGCACTCCAAAATTAAAAAAAATCACTTTAATTCAGTTTAACCCACCTGAATTCACTTTAAATTCCCAACGCGCCATGCCCCATTTTTTCACTTTGCATTTTTAATTCATCCCCCTTCCCGATCACTTGCCAGTCAAAGAGCTTGGAAACCCGCGAGTTCCCCGCGAACCTATACAAAGTTCACAGCTCAACCATACACAAAAAGTAAAACATTGTCAAATAAAAGTTAAATAATTTATTAACTATTGCAATCAAGCCCCAGTTACACCTCCCCTTTGTTCTCACTTTAGAATTCAGCATTTTCGCATTACCTCCCATCCTGCCTCACAAATCCCGATCACCTTCGCACCTGCCGATTTCCTGTTACGTCCGCCGCGATTTGTTGTTAAGACTCGTGTAGGTACAAATCATCGCACTCAAAACTCATGAAACACCTCACTCTCGCCCTGCTCATGTTCACGACCAACCTATTTGCCCAGGAACTTCACCTGCCCTTTGCCGGACGCTGGTTCGTCGGGGCGGCTGGCGACACCCTGAACGTCAATCATTACATGGCCGTACGCGCGCAATGGTATGCCATCGATTTCATGAAAGTCGCCGGCCCATCTGGACGCGCACTCCAAAAAACCAACGGCAAAACTCTGGATGATTTTTATTCGTGGGGCGAACCCGTCCTTTCGCCCGCCGAGGGCGATATCGAAACCGTCGTCGATGGATTTCCCGATAACCCGCTCGGCATCAAGGACCCTCTCAATCCCGGCGGAAATTATGTCGTCATCCAAGTCGCCGACGACCGGCACGTTTTCCTCTGCCACTTTCAAAAAGGTTCCATCACCGTGAAAAAAGGCGACCACGTCAAAACCGGCCAGGTGCTGGGCAAATGCGGCAACTCAGGAAATTCCGACGCGCCCCATATCCACATGCACATGCAGGACACATTGGTCTTTAACAATGGCACCGGCCAAAACCTCATCTTCAAAAGCATCAACGTCGAACTGACCGGCAAACAATTTGAGAATGTGGATTGGCCTCTGATCACCGGCCTGTTCGTATCGAATAAATAAGATTCCCCGGCGCCATCTCCTTCCAGGTAGGGACGGTGCCCTGCGCCGTCCGGGCCGCCGAGCGAAGCGTCAGGCGGCCCAACTCCCATGGGTTTCGCGATCGTACAAAAAGTGTCCGCAGCATTGACACAAACTCTTTTCCAACCGCAAGACACTCCTCTTCGACAATAGCCCAGCACTTTAGTGCTGGGCAAAATGTCCTGCAAATCATAAGAGTCCCGTCAGGGACGAAAGAAATGCTTGTGCGTCTATAGAATTCTTCCGTCCCTGCCGGGACTTTGAAAGCATCCTGGAGGATAATCCCAGCACTAAAGTGCTGGGCTATTTTCGATGACATCTTTATTTTGAAATCACCATGCACTCATTCAACTCCTGCCTGATGCATTGCGTGTTCTCCACCAAAGAACGACGTCCCTGGCTCACGCCAGCCATCCAGGGGCGGCTCTGGCCTTACCTCGGCGGCATCGCACGGGAAAACGATATGAAGGCACTCGCCATCGGCGGCGTGGCGGACCATGTTCATCTGCTATTAAGCCTGCCTGCGACCCTCTCCGTCTCCAAAGCGGTGCAATTGCTCAAAGGCAATTCCTCAAAATGGTTGCGCGAAACATTCCCCGAACTCCGGCCCCAAGGTTTCGCGTGGCAGGAAGGTTTTGGCGCATTCAGCATTGGCGTTTCCGGCGTGGGGGATACCATCCAATACATCCAGACACAGGCGGAACATCACCCGAAGAAAAGTTTCCGCGAGGAGTTGGAAGTTTTTCTCAAGAAACATGGATACAACTACAAAGCCGGCGCGTTGGATTGAAGTTCTATCGTCCCAATGACTTCCCTGTTAGGCAGCTTGAGTTCGTGAAAATAGTTCTTCGACAATAGCCCAGCACTTTAGTGCTGGGTAAAATGTCCTACAAATCATAAGAGTCCCGTCAGGGACGAAAGAAAATACCCATATTCAAACCCCACCAAGCAACCTTCACATCCCCTCAATGAACTCGACAACCTGCCCAGTCAGTCCTAAACCATCTAAAACAATTGGCCGACATAGGCCGCAAAACTTCATCCTAATAGATGGTGGACCGCACATGGAGCGCTTTGAACTATTGACCGTCGAACACACATTCTGGCTAAAGCGGCCTGGAGTTCAGATGCTGATTATTCACCCAGACTTTCCGACACCCAAAGGCTGGTCAAAGAGTGGTTGGAGCAAGCGCACCGAAACCGTGCTCGTTCTGAGACCTGATGGTAGCGAGATTGAGGCGAGTGCAAAGATTAACATGACCCACATCAACATTCGCGGCGCTGCACCCATCGAAGAGGTATGGAGGGTTACGATGTGGTTGACAGACCGGACCACGGAGGAAGTCCCGGCCGGCAGCAAAATTTTAGTTTCACGTGAGGTCCGAGATGCGATACTTCCTGAGAATGTGGCCTGACCACGCATTAAAGCGAATGGCTGCGGGCCATCGCGGTTGCAATCATTGCGTCTCCCCTGCGCCGGGGCACGGGGCTCTGGGCGTTAGCCCACCCGTCGCCATGCAAGCATTCTGACATCTCCTCGCCACTTTGGCACTGCTCGCAGTTCTTTGCGGCGGTTGCGGCCAGCAGCCCGCAACACAGAGTCCAGTGAATCCTGCTGCGCCCGTTCTCAAAGTCGCGGTTTATGCAGACGGACTGCTCACGGTGGATGGCACCAAGTCCGCGGTTCAGGCATTTCGAGAGTCGCTTCCGGGTTTTCCAGGTCTTGCGGGCACGCTCAAGCGAACGGGCCGGATCGGCCATTTCCTGCATCCGCTCATAACCGACTTTGGCCAGCCAGAGTTTGATCGGTTCAGCCTTGGGGCTAGGTACGCTTTGAACCAGGCGCAGCAAAGTCTCTGCAGTCGCTGCGTCGGTCAGGTAACTTTTCCCGTCGGCGGCAGGCATTTTCAGTTGGTTACATTTTGTAACCACCTCAGACCCTTCCTTTTTCAATCGGTGCTTGAGAACTTTCCAATAGTTCTGCGCCAACTTGTAATCCGGTTGCTGTGTCAATACACGAATGATATCCACCACCGAGAACCACCACGTCTCCGTCGTTTCATCGTAGATGCGCCGGATTTCGTGTCCTTCAAAAACAGCGAGGTCTTTTGTCATGGCCACGAATGAGACTGCCCGAGTTCCGTGCAATTTTCAACCGCGTTGGAGAGTGCGTATTGAGCCAGCATAAACTGCCGGTCATCCATTGCGATGTCATCTCGTGTTGGCTTTGTAAACCAGCAAGAAAATCAGGGCGACAGGCGTCTGCCTCTACTGTCCGCTTTTTGGCGGGCCTTTTATCGGAATCCTGTAGAATTCAGCGAATCCAGGACCAAAACCCGGATCGGATAATCAAAATCGGCCTTAAAGAAATCCCGGTTCACTATTTTCACAAAGCTGTCCGCAAACTTTGCGATCTCAGCGACGTGTGCCTGGTTCGTTCGATAATGGAATTGAAAATACTCGGTCCGCAGGCTCCCTGGAAATGACCGCAAATAACTTTGCCCAATGGCCGCGAGAGGGAAAAGGAACATCAGCAAATGCAATTGCTCTCTGATCCGCCTTATCAATTTCATGGCCGAATTACATGCCATCAAACCACACATTGCAATGTCATCGTGATCTGCGACAGGTTGCGTGATTCCTGGCCGATTATCGGAACATACATATCCCATCTTTTGATCACAATCCATCAACTATCCAGGCTATTCGATGGGAGCTTAGGGTCCCGGCAGAAAAGCCCGGTAGAAATATTTTGAATTAAATGGCGACGAGGCATCTATGCTCGTGTCCCCCCAGCTTTGAACCGGCTGGCTTAATATCAAATTCGTCACTGTGACCCAGGCGTTTGTGTCCGCCACATTGGGCGTCCTTTGGATCACATACAAATAACCGACCGACCCGGTGATCGTTAGCGTTGGGGAAAATCCCGCGAGAACAACGGCCGGGGTGGCCGCCACTGTGGAAATAACCCGGTCAACCGGCAGGAACAGGTCGGCCAAAGTGTACGATGGCGGATCAACGTGGAAATCCACCCGGCTTAATCCCACCTGCCCATTCGATTCGGTTGGTTCATAGTCTCCCGAGCCTTCAATGCCACCGTTGCGGTTGATGTTGGTGGAGGTCATGCCCGAGGCATCCCAGCATTGCAGCCAGACTTCCCCGCCAGACCCGCCGCCGCCGCCAGTCGCATAGTAACCCCCCGGTTCCGATCCACCATTACTCCCGGAAACATTGATGCTCCCGGTCATCACGATGTTGAAAGCGGCGGCATAGATCAGGCCGCCGCCAGCTCCGCCGGCACCAGCTCCCGCCAGTGGAGACCCTGTGCCATCTTCTCCACCTGTACCGAGGAAAAGATGGTGGAAAGCCGGATCCGCATCCAAGTGTCCGCCGGCACCGCCTCCATTGTAGCCACCTATGCCGCCCAGGCCATCCAACGACCAAGACGTGTCACGTGGGAACCCCGCTCCCGAAGCCGTGATCGTGCCGGCTATGTTAAGCGTCCCTTGTGCCCGGAAGAAAATGATCCCGCCGCTGCTTCCATTCCATGGTGGTGCTGCCAATGTGCCGTTCGTATAAACTCCGACATTGATGAAGTTCGGCACGCGCAACATCGCCACAGTCTCCTTGCTTGTATCATAAATGGCTGTCGGCGGATGATCCAGGGTCAGCAAGCCAGACCCTTGCACACTCGCAACGTGAAAGGTTTCATACTGGCCGGCGGCGCTGGTCGCATCGTCAGCCCGGTAAACATACAGCAGAACCTCATCACCAGATTTGAATCCGGCCGTGCTGCCAACAGCAATCTGCGCCTGATTGGTTTGGGTAGACATGGCCAGGGGCGTAGACGGCGCAAGCGTGGCTGCCCCCCATATGACCGTCTGGTTGGTCTGAACATAAAAGTTCCCATCCAGACCATCGCCGATGTTCGCAATCACTCCTGCCTTGGCCATTCCCACCCAGGCCAACACACACAGGAGTGTCAACCCCTTGAGCCTCGCAATTTTAATGCCTCGCTTCCTGCGCCAGAACCCCTTTTCCGGCACGACGGTAATTTCTTGGTCACAATCCAGGATGCTGCACGTCAACGAACGCAACACCCTGCCTCTTCTGAAAAGATTGGGTTTCATAAGTTGAGTCTGAATAAGGCAACCTACTACATGCTTTACACAGGCGCAACTTGAGAAAAACTGCCTCGCATCTTAATTGTTTCTTAGAGCATTTACACTTTTACATAATTTTTCTAATTTTACGGCATGCCCGCTGCACCCGCCGGTTATTTTTCAAAACAATCGTGGCTGACGATTTTTTTCCTGGCGGCGCTCACCGTTGTCGTTTTTTCACCCGCGTTTCGCTATGAATTCGTCAATTACGATGACAATCAGTATGTGTCTGAGAATGCGAATGTCCTGCACGGTTTGAGCGGAACGGGCGTGTGGTATGCCGCGACGACTTACGATATGGGCACCTGGGCCCCCGTCACTTGGATCTCTTATCAGCTCGACAGCTCGCTCCTGGGCGCGCACGCCAGTTCTTATCATCTTTCCAATATTCTCCTTCATGTCATTGCCGGGTTCGTTTTGTTTTTAGCGCTGCAACTCCTGTTTGAATCCCTTTGGTCGAGCGCCATGATCACCGGGATTTTTCTGCTTCATCCGCTCCGCACGGAATCCGTGGCCTGGGTGTCGGAACGCAAAGACGTGCTGTGCACCCTCTTTTGGGTATTGGGAATCCTGGCGTACTGGTTTTATGCTAAAAAACCGTCGGTCGGCCGGTGGTCCCTGGTTTTCTTGTGTGTGGCGGCAGGCTTGATGTCAAAAATGATGATGGTGACGTTTCCGTTCGTATTGTTGTTGCTGGACGTGTGGCCGCTCAAACGCACCCCTCTGAAGTTTTCCTTTCCCAACGGCGGTCCAGGTGAGTATCCCGCTGCCAACTGGCGCCCTTTGCTGGCGGAAAAAATCCCCTTCTTCCTCGGAAGCATTATTTCAGTTTACCTCAGTTCCCATGCGTTGAATGTGTCCAACACGCTTGCGCCGGTGGGAGAAAATATATCCGGTAGGATTTTCCACGTACTCGACAACTACGTATTTTATATCGATAAAATTTTCTGGCCCGCAAATTTATCCGTCCTCTATCCCGATCATAAAGTCAGCGTGTTGGGCGCGGTCTTTTGCGGAGGATTGCTTCTGGCCCTAACTCTGTTGGCCCTTTGGCAGTCGACCCGGCGTCCCTGGCTGGCTTTTGGCTGGTTTTGGTTTTTGGGTGCGTTGGTTCCAGTCATCGGATTTGTCAAATTTGGCAGGTTCGATGTGGCCGATCGTTATACCTACATACCTTCCATCGGGTTGACACTGGCCGTGGTCATGACCCTGGAGGATTTTTTCCGGAGAAATATGAAAGCCCGATGGCTCGGAGGATTTGCGTTGCTTGCCGGTTGCGCCGTGGCACTTTCGGCCAGCCTGCCCCGCTGGCAGAACAGTTTTACGTTATTCGACGCTGCCTTGCGTGTGGGTCCCCATGAGATGTCCTACAATAACCGGGGCCTCGCTTTTGATGGCCGGGGTGATTACCAGCAGGCGGTAAGCGATTTCAACCTGGCCATCGGGTTGGATCCCGATTCGGCGGAGACTTACAACAACCGGGGAGCCACCTACCTGCATACTGGCGACCAGCAGAACGCAATCGCGGATTTCAGTCACGCCATCCAGTTGAGACCGGATTACGCCATGGCATTTAACAATCGCGGCAGCGCGCGGATCGATTCGGGAGAATTTGATCTGGCGATTAAAGATTGTACGCAGGCATTGAGCCTCAACCCGCGTTTGGCCCTCGCCTGGAATAACCGGGCCAATGCCTACAGCCGCATCAATCGGTTGGACAAAGCTATCGACGATTATGGGCAGGCGATCAAGTTGGACCCCGCCAATAGCATTTATTATAATAACCGTGCGGCTGCCCATTTTATGTCGGGGCACTATGACGAAGCCAAAAGCGACATCGCCATGTGCCGGCAATTGAACGGGCAACCCAACCCCGATCTGGTCCGCGATCTGGAAGCGGCGACCATGCCCAAATAAGCGATCGGCGGTAGGCTCAGTAATAGTTTGATCCCCGGTTCCTTCCGCCACTCCGTATTTGCCGGCCCACACACAATTTTAGTCGCATCGGCCTCAACCACTTCCATTTCGCCAGTGATCCCAAAGTTGTCCATCCTTTGCTCTTTTCAAAGTTTGACCGCGCCCTCCGCGTTTCCTAAACTCGTCGTTCCAGATATGAAAATCCTGGTTTGCGATCCTATCTCACCTAAAGGCGTTGCCCTGTTGCAACTGCGTCCGGAATTTGAAGTGGTGGTGCTGTCCAAGCGACCCACCGAGGCGGAGCTCATCCCCATGGTCTCCGATGTCGTGGCCATGCTGGTGCGCTCCGAGACCAAGGTGACGGCGAAAGTCATCGAGGCCGCGAAAAAATTACGCGTCGTGGGTCGCGCCGGCGTCGGCGTGGATAATATCGACGTGGAAGCCGCCACTCAACATGGCGTGGTGGTCATGAACACTCCCGGCGGCAATACCATCACCACGGCAGAACTTTCTTTCACCATGATTTTGAGCCTCGCGCGCTTCGTGCCGCAGGCGTATGCGTCTATGACGCAGGGCAAATGGGACCGCAAGCTGTTCCAGGGCGTGGAACTGTACGGCAAGACCCTTGGCGTGCTCGGCATGGGCCGCATCGGCAGCGAAGTCGCCAAACGCGCCCAGGCCTTCGGCATGAAGGTGCTCGGCTACGACCCGTTCCTCACCGAGGAACGCGCCAAAGCCATCGGCGTGGAAATTTCTGACCTGGATGGCGTTTATCGCAGCGCCGATTTCATCAGCGTGCACATGCCGGTCACCGACCAGACGCGCGGAATGTTGAACTCGGCAGCGTTCGCCAAGATGAAACCCGGCGTGCGCATCGTGAACTGCGCCCGCGGCGAAATCATCGTGGAAGCCGACCTTATCGCCGCACTCGATTCCAAGAAAGTCGCGCTGGCTGGATTGGACGTTTTTGCGGTGGAACCGCTCCCGGCGGACCATCCGTTCCGGAAGCATCCCGGCATCGTTCTCACGCCGCACCTCGGCGCCAGCACAGGCGAGGCGCAGGAAAAATGCGGTATCGAGGTGGCCGAAGTCATCGCTGGTTACCTGCTGACGGGCGAAGTCCGCAACGCAGTGAACCTGCCCTATCTCGACGCCAAGACCTATGAGCAGGTGAAGCCGTACCTTGTCCTCGGTGAAAAACTCGGCAAATTGCTCGCCCAACTGGGCTCACACCAGATCGACAAATTGCACATCACCTTCGGCGGCAAAGCGCGCGAACTGCCCAATATCGACCCGGTGACCCGTGCAATTCTCATGGGTTTTCTGTCGCGCGCTTCCGTGAAAGATTTGAACAACGTCAACGTTCGCGGTGTCGCATCTACCCTGGGCTTGACGGTCGAAGAAAAGCGATCAAGCGAACCGGTGACGTTCAACGAGTGGTTGCACGTGCAGGCGTTCAACGGGACCGAGAAAGTGATTTCGGCAGGCGGGACATTTTTCGGTTCGCCAGAGAATCCCCGTATCGTGCGGTTGTTCAGCCAGCCGGTCGAGATCGTGCCCAACGGCGTGGTGCTGTTGATGCGCAATAAAGACCGTCCGGGCATCGTGGGCCATATCGGCACCCTGCTGGCGAAGCACAAAGTGAACATCGCCAGCATGAGTCTGAGCCGGGATGTGGCTGGTGGACAGGCTTTTACGGTGTTGAACCTGGACAACGAACCGTCGGCAGAAGTGCTGAAAGAACTCCAGAAAGATGGTGACATCAGTAATGTCAATGTGGTGAAATTGTAAGACTTAATAACACGAAGAAATAATCTATGAAACGAATGTTGATTTTATCGGTGCTCGCGGTAGCGGCGCTCAATCTGCAAGCCGCCTCGCCCGCACCGGTGATGGGGAGTAACGCCCCCGTCGTCAAGGCGGATGACCTGTTCACCAATGTTTTGGTGGCGACCGGCAAGGGCTTCCAGATCACGCGCGCCCAGTTGGACGACGAGATGATCTATGCGCGCTCCAGCGCCATCGCCCACGGCCAGCAGATCGGGCCCGAACAGATGGCCGTCATCGAGAAGCAACTGCTCCAGCAGTTGATCTTCCTCCGCGCTTTGGACACCAAGGCGACCGATGCGGACAAGACTGCCGGCAAGGACAAGGCCAACAAACAATTCAATGAGATGATGCAAGTGGTCAGCACCAACGCCATGGCCGCCGCCCAATTGGATACCCGCCTCAAATCCGTGGGCCTCACCCGCGACCAGCTCCTCAAACAATGGGTGGACCGCGCCATCGCCGACGCCGTCGTGCGCCGTGAGTTGAACATCAACATCACCGATGCCGATGCGCAGGCTTATTACACGAACAACCCCGCGAAGTTCGAAGAGCCGGAGACCGCCCATGCCGCGCACATTTTGCTCATGACCAAAGACCCCGACACCCAGCAGGACCTGCCGGAAGCCAAAAAGGCTGAAAAGCTCAAGCTGATCCAGGACATCCTCAAACGCGCGCGCGCCGGCGAGAATTTCTCCAACCTCGTCGCCATGTATTCCGAAGACCCCGGCTCCAAAGCCAACGGCGGCGAATATACCTTCCCCCGCGGTCAGATGGTGCCGGAATTTGAAGCCGCCGCCTTCTCGCTCCAGACCAACCAGATCAGCGACGTGGTCACCACGATGTATGGTTATCACATCATCAAGCTGCTCGGCAAAAATCCGGCTTCCAAGATCGAATTGTCCAAGGTCAACGACGACCTCAAGGAGATGCTCGCTCAACAGGCCATCATGAAATTGCTTCCCGATTACATGAAAAAGATCGAGAAGGACGCGGATGTGCAGATCCTGGAATCCGACCTGAAGATTCCTGAGACGGACGACAGCCTGTCCCCACCCGTGCCTGCGCCTGCGCCGGCTCAATGAAATGATTTAAGCTTTTTTAAGCTCACAACGGCGCCCGCAAGGGCGCCGTTTTTTGTTCGTCGGGTGTGCCCGTCCCCGGGCACAGCAAACGGGCCTTAATATTTCTTCGTGAACCGTTTGTGGGATTCGTCCGGGCCGGGCGTCGGTTCAGCCGCTGGCGTTTCGTGAGCCGGCTTCAATTTTTCCGGTTCGGCGGTCTTTTGCTCGGCTTCAATGGTCTCCACAAAAGCCATGTGCAAGGTCATCAACGAATGCTTCAGCACCCCTTCCTCCTCGCGCGTCAGGTTTCCCTTGGTCTTGGTCTCCAGCATCTCCAACTGCTCGATGAACAATTTCGCGGCCTCCACATCAAGCACGGTTTTGCCGGTCTCGGGATGTGCCACTTTGCCCATCAGCATCATGGCCATGTTCGCCTGTTGGATGACCAGTTGCGCGAAGAGCGCGGAGTTCAATTGTTCGCGGCTGACGTTCAATGGTTCGGAAGAATGGGCCTGGCTCATGCGCTTTTCTTTCTACGGATCTCGGCGACCAAATATCCCACTAGCCGGCGTAGGCGGGTCTCCACGTCGGCCGCCTCCAGGATGGCCTGGCGCTCCACGCCGCCGGGCAGCGTGGCACAGGAGACCATGTCGGCTGCCTGCTCAGGGTCTTTGATGGCATCGAGATAATTGAGCATATCTTTGGCAGAGATCTCGGGTGTTTGCGAAGGTTCGTCCGGTGACGCCGCCAGCACCGGAAACGGAAACGGTATCTTCAGATGGATGCGTTCCACGATCAATTCGCGCACTTTGGCCAGCAGGGTATCCACCGCCGCATTGTCGCAGGGTGTGACTGGCATCAGGTTTACCCGGTGCACGCGATAAGGTTTGTACCGCACCGCCTGGCCCAGTTGCATCCGCGCTGCTCCCTGCAAAATCAGGTGCGAGGTTCCGTCGCGATGCCGCACCGCCACCCGCACCAGGCCTATCCCCGCCACCGGCGAAGGCATTTCCCGGGTGGACCCCGGCTTTTGCATCGCCACGGCGAACATGCGGTTGGTGTTCAAGGCATCCGTCAACATCCGGCGATATCGCGGTTCAAAGATATAGAGCGGAAGCATCGCCTGCGGGAACAGGGTCACATGCGGCAAAATCATCACAGGCGTCTCACGCGGTAACTTCATACCACTAATCTAGAAGGCGGCGGCGAATATTCAAGCGGCAGATGGATGCTTGCCAAAACTGCCCATTGTTTTACTCTTGGAACGGTTATGAAAAATAAAATCGGGCTTATCGTTTTGACAGTAGCAACGGCTGCTTTGTTGGTCGCACTCATCGTCACCAGCAAGAACGCGTCGGAACAGAAAAAGACCGATAGCGACCGCATCGCCACGTTGTCCAACCAATGGGTCGAAACCAAAGCCAACCTCAGCGAGCAGCAGGACGTCAACGGAAAGCTCGAAAAAAATGTCGAAGACCAGAAAGCCGCCCTCACTGACCTTACCAATAACATCACCAAAGTCGCCGGCGAATTGGCACAATCCACTGAATCCTTGAAGGCCGCCCAGGCGGACGTCGCCGCGCGTGACGCCAAGATCGCCGACCTCGAAGTGCAGAACCAGTCCCTCAACCAGCGCACTGCTGACCTCAGCAACGACATCACCAATCTCAACACGCAGATAACCGATACCCAGGCCAAGCTCGCCGCCTCCGAAGGCGATAAAACTTTCCTCCAAAAAGAGCTGCAACGCCTCATGTCGGAAAAAGCCGACCTCGAAAAACAATTTAATGACATCACCGTTTTGAAGGCCCAGGTATCCAAACTCCGCGAGCAGATGGCCGAATCACGCCGGCTTGATTGGATCCGCCGCGGTATCATCACCACGTTTGAACAAAAAGGCGCCGAACGGCTCCAAACAGTGAATAATACGCCGACCTTCCCCAGCGAACCGGCAGGCGCCTCGTCGGTGAAGACGAATCATTATGATCTGAACGTGGAAGTCCATTCAGATGGCACCGTTCACGTGATTCCGCCGCCCACGAACAGCCCTGCCCCATAAAAGGCGGTGTCGCCGATAGCCATGCCTACGTACGAATACGCCTGCGCCAAATGCGGGCATCAGTTTGAAAAATTTCAACCCATCGCGTCGAAACCTTTAAAGACGTGTCCCGCAGACAATTGCGGCCAGAAAAAATGGGGACGCGGCAAGGTCAAACGCCTTATCGGCGGCGGTGGGGGCCTGATCTTTAAAGGCAGCGGGTTTTACATCACCGATCACCGGAGCGAAGGTTACAAGGCGTCGGCTAAAATAGAATCCAACGCCAGCACACAGTCCAAGCCAGTGGCGGCCCCGGCCAAGGCCGAAGCGCCCAAAACAAAGCCTGCTTCCGGCAAAAAATGATTTAAGATATACTGGTGCGGCGGCCCGGGGCCGTCGCCCGGTGTTGGCGCTCCAAAAAGCGCGGTTATGAAAACGTTCGTTGCCACGATTCTCCTCTCGCTGCTTTGCGCGGTCCGCGCACAGGACATTACCTTGCTGATGCCCCACCCCACTCGCAGCCAATCGGGGCAGTTCCTCGCCTACGAAGTTCCCGGCTCGAACAACGGCCCGGTGTCCCACTCCTATTTCCTTCGCACCAACACTGACCTCGTCCAACTTGAACCCTGGGTGCTCGTCGTTTCCTGTGAACGCATCAAGGACATGCTCTGGCGCGAACTCAACGTCAGCACGCCCGCCGCCGGCAAAATCTTCATCTTCCTCTACCGCGCCGAATCGACCGATGACCCCATCACCGTTACGACTCAACAATTTTCCGACGGCTGGAGCTACCGCATGGATATGCCGGATATGCTCACCCACAAGCGTTACCTTAGCGCTATGACCCACATCATGCTGCTCGAGCTGGCCAATCGGAATGCCGATGGCCGTTCGGCGGAGATCCCCCTGTGGCTGCGGGAAGGCATCGCGCAGCAATTCCTCTCCGGGCACGAGGCGGATCTGATTCCACTCATCCCGCAATGGAACATGAACGGCCTGACCATTAGCCCGCTGCTCGTGGAAGGCCGCCGGGCGGATCCCCTCGCCCACGCGCACCAGGTGTTGACGTCTAACCCAGCCCTCACTTTCGGCGAGATGAGCTGGCCGTCCAGCGACGATCTGCGCGGCGAACCGGGCGACCAATACAGCAGCAGCGCGCAACTGTTCGTCGCCCGCCTCCTCAGCCTCAAGAACGGCCACGTCACCATGCGCAACTTTGTACAATCCCTGTCCCAGTACCACAACTGGCAGTTGGCCCTCCTCAGCGCCTTTCACAATTCGTTCACCACCACCAGCGACATCGAAAAATGGTGGGCCATCAACGTCGTGCAATTCACCGGCCACAGCCTTGCGCAGACCTGGACCCCCGAGGAAAGCCTCCAGCAGCTTGCCACCACCATCCGCCCCGGCGTCGAGGTCCGCACCGCTACCAACCAGATCCCCCTGCATACCGAGACCACCCTCCAGGACATCCTTCGCGATTGGAAAGAATCGCAGCGTGACAAGACCCTGCACCAGGTCATCAACGAACTAGCCGTGCTGAAGATTCGTCTCTCGCCCAATATCGCCCAGGTCGCCGGAGGTTATCAAAACGCCCTCCTCGCTTATTTCAACGACCGCGAGCAATATGAAAACGTGCCCGAATCCAAGCGCCGTTCCAGCGTCACGGAAGCCGTCATCACCCACGCCACCCTGAAGAAGCTCGACGCTCTCGACAACCAGCGTAACACGTTATTGTCCAAGCAGAAGCGCTCCGCCAACCACAATGCCAGTGCCTCACTTGACAGCAATGGGATCAACTCTATAGTGCCCTAACTGGAAATTTTGAAAATGCACAAGGAAATGGAGACTTCACATGGGGAAGAACCGCCAAACCAGCGCCAGGACGAGCTTAAAAAGTTTCGTTCCGCCGGTCGCGGATTCTGGAGCAATGTCGCGGACAAGGACTGGAATGACTGGCATTGGCAGCTTAAAAACCGCATCACCACGCTCGAACAGTTGCAACGGCTCATGCCCACGCTCACGCCGGAGGAATTGGCGGGCACGCAACTGGCCAACACCAGGCTGGCGCTGGCCATCACACCTTACTTTTTTAACCTGATTGACCCGGCGGATGAGAACTGTCCCATCCGGTGGCAGGTCATCCCGCGCATCGAAGAGACCCATACCGCCGACTGGGAGATGAGCGACCCCTGCGGCGAAGATTCCCATTCGCCAGTGCCCGGCCTCGTGCATCGCTATCCGGACCGCGTGTTGTTCCTGGTCACCGACCGTTGCGCTTCCTATTGCCGTTATTGCACGCGCTCGCGCCTCGTGAGCAACGCCAGCGGCTACGACTTTCATCCTGAGTTCGATAAACAGATCGCCTATATCGCCTCGCATCCCGAGATTCGCGACGTATTGTTGAGCGGCGGCGACCCGTTGTTGTTCAGTGACGAGAAGCTTGAATTTCTTTTGGCCAAACTGCGCGCTATCCCGCACGTGGAATTCTTGCGCATCGGCACGCGCATCCCCATCTTTCTGCCCCAACGCATCACGCCCGAACTCTGCGCGATGCTCAAACAATTCCATCCGCTGTTCGTCAGCGTGCATTCGAATCATCCTCGTGAATTGACCACCGAAGTGCGCGACGCACTCGGACGGCTTGCCGATGCCGGCATCCCGCTCGGCAACCAATCCGTGTTGCTCAAGCACGTGAACGACGATGTGGAGATCATGAAAGCTCAGGTGCAAAAGCTCCTCATGTGCCGTGTGAAGCCGTATTACTTGTATCAGTGCGACCTCATCACCGGCTCTGCGCACTTGCGCGCCAGCGTCAGTAAAGGCCTGGAGATCATGGAGAATTTGCGCGGCCACACCACCGGTTACGCCGTGCCGACCTATGTCATCGATGCGCCTGGCGGCGGCGGCAAAGTACCCGTGAATCCTGAATATGTCCTGTGCCGGAACGCCGGCCGCGTACTCATCCGCAATTACGAAGGCAAAATCTTCGAATATCCCGAGGCGCCGGATGGCACCCCGCGCGGCAAACCGAAGCAGGTTGGAGAACCGGCGCTCTGTAAGGATTGAATCCGATGGCATGAAGATTTTCTTCGTGCCTTGGTGTCTTCGTGGTTAAAATTTTCGCCACATGGGCGACATAATCCCTTTCGGGACAGCGGCTGTGTCCCAAGGACCAGCCGCAGCACGTCCCAACGCAATAAATTATCCGCACCTCATAAATCATTTTGGACTGCGGTGGCAGAGCGAAGCGGCGACACCGCTTTCCCCATGTACTGCCGACATCGAATATCATCGCTGCAATGTTCCATTTCATTAACACCCGGCTTAAGCCGGGTGTCTAAGGTCTGCGAAATACCCCAACCGCTTCAGCGGTTTTATCCCCCGAACTACCAACAAAGTTTTTCTTCGTGCCTTTATCCATTCAAACGAGAAATTCATGCAGCGACGTTGGTTTGACGTCCCATTGCCATTGGTCAATCATCGCATGAATGAGAACGGCAATTCGAATTTTTGGAATATATCTGAAGATTTGCCTGTTGATTGTAGTCTTATTATTTCCGGCGCTGGCGATTTATGACAGGATAAATCCATGGCCAGCGGCTGGAATGATTTCCAAAAAATATCACGGCCAAAAAAGAATCTGTGTGGGTTTCGGCTCCTTTGCACAGTTTTCATTTGCGGAAAAAACCGCGAAACCTGCAGCGCAAAGGTCTTTTATTTTGATTCCATCTGTTTTTGGGGCACCCAAGATCATCACAGTGATCGAGGATCAAGATGGCAAAATTTCTGAACTGGAATCCGGCGTTGGTTTTTGGGTTTTGTTTTCATTTTATTCAATGTGTTGGTTGGGAACCGGTTATTTCTGGATACGTCCTTTGTTGAAATTGAAAAGAAAAAATTGAATCCACCTGTGTTGAACGAATCCCTTAAAGCTAAGGCTGCAAGACTAAATAAAATCATCACCGGTCTCGAGCAGACCTACCCGCAGGCGCATTGTGAACTGGTCCACGCCAATCCGCTGGAGCTGCTCGTCGCCACTATCCTTTCCGCGCAATGCACGGATAAACGCGTCAACATCGTCACCGAACAGCTCTTCAAAAAATATCGCTCAGCCAAAGATTTTGCCGAAGCCAGCTTGCCTGAACTGGAAAACGAGGTTCGCTCCACCGGTTTTTACAAAAACAAAGCGCGCAACATCCAATCTGCCTGCCACGACATCGTGGAAAAACACGGCGGCAAAGTCCCCCAGACGATGGAGGAGCTTATCCAGCTCGGCGGTGTCGGACGCAAAACCGCCAACGTCGTGCTCGGCAATGCCTTCGATATTAACGTGGGCGTGGTCGTGGACACGCACGTGGGCCGGCTGTCACACCGGCTGGGGCTGACCAAACACTCCGCCCCCGAGAAGATCGAACAGGACCTGATGAAGCTCGTGCCGCAAAGCCAATGGACGCTGTTCAGTCATTTGCTCATCTGGCACGGACGCCGCCGTTGCGCTGCGCGCAAGCCCGACTGTGCGAACTGCGAAGTATTGAAGCTGTGCCCGCGGGTCGGCGTAAAAGAACCCGTAGCCGCCGACGTCAGTCGGCGCTAATTGGCGGAGTGTGGCCGTCCCCGGCCACAGCAAGGTTGGGCGGAGGTGTTTTTTTTGAACTTCACTGGAATTTTGGGCGTAAGAATATTGCTGCGCCCGAGGACGGGCGTGCTCCGAAATGTAGCGCAGATTTTTAATCTGCTATATCGCCGAGTTGCACTCGGCAGATGGCCCGCAAACTCCTGTGACTCGCGCGGATTGGATGGTATGCGGATTACAAATCCGCGATACGGCAGAATGAAATTCTGCGCCACCGGCGTGACTCACGTTGTCTCTCCCTCCCCGCCAAACGGATGTTGGGAGAGCGGGACGGGGTGGCGCTGAACTCCCGAACTACTTCACAAACCCACAAATCTCTTTCGCTGAAATGTGCGTCAAATCTTCCACCGCCCAATCCGGCTTGTGATTCTTCAGCTCCGCCAGCGTTGCGCCGCCGGTGGCCACGGCCAGCACTTTCGCCCCGATGGCTCGCCCACACCGGATATCCAGCGGCGTATCACCGATGACGACAATCTCCTCACCGCGCAACTCACGTTGGAGCAACCGGCTGGCACGCGTCTTGGCCGCGGCGGCGATCTTATCGCGCTCTTCGTTATCATCCGCAAAACCGCCCATCTCAAATTCTTTCCACAAATCAAAATGCCGCAGCTTGATTTCTCCCCCGAGCCGGATGTTTCCGGTGAGCAAACCGATCATCGGTGGTTGCGGCAATTGTCTCAGCGCATGAATAAATTCCACGACCCCGGGGCAGATATCGGTTTGGTTTTGCGCGAGCACATAATCGAGCCGGAAAACGTATTGTTCGAAGAAGAGTTCAAAGTTTTGCGCGGTTTCGGCGATCTTATGGATGCTAAAAAATTCGCGCACCAGGCTGACATCCGTGCGACCGGCAAATTTCAATTTCTCAATGCCATCATGGGCATTGAACAATTCGGCAAACGTGCGGCGGAACGCCTCGATACCGGCGCCACCGGTATGAACGAGCGTCCCATCGATATCAAAAAGAACCAGACGAATCATGTCCGGCTATGCTGGCAAAAACCCTGCTCCAAGGAAACTTTTAACAGCAGTGATTGTTCACTGATTAATGAAAACTCCTGCGATGCAGCCTTGTCCAACCTCACATGCGTGATTTCACCCAACCGCGCGTCCTGACTCTGGCGGGCGGTGCCGCGCTGGTTTCTACCCTGTTGTGCTATCCGCGCCTCTTGGCGTGGTCAAAACGCGAGGATGCGCTTTGGTTTCTGGAGGTAATGATCTTCTGCTGCGGCACCGTGCCATGGGGTTTTGTGTTTGCGTGGCATACCCGTTATACGGCTTGTCCCGTCTTCACGTTTGGGATTGGCCCCAAATGGCTCACAGTCGCCACCGCCGCCGGTTGCGTCATCGCCGCGTTCCTGTATCTCTTCATCGACCCCACCCTGCGGCAATTGGTCCCGGAGGATTATCCCGCCAATGTGCGGGATTGGCTGGCGAGACTCTCGTTCAGCCTGGGACTGACACAGCTTTTTATTTTGTATGCGCCGTTCGATTGGCTCATGCGCCTCGGCAAACATCGGGGATTCGCAACCGCAGGCACGGTTATTTTTGGCGTTGTCGTCCTGGTGATGAGCATCCGTTCCGAGAAAGTGGCCCTCGGTCCGCTCATGGTCTCGGCGCAGATTTTGACGCGAATCATTTCCGGCTACCTGGCCATCCAACTTTATCTCCGGGGCGGCCTGTTGCTGGTCTACTGGTTCGCCATCGTAGTCCAGGCCCGGCATCTGCTGAACTTCCAATAGCGTTACGGCGCGACCAGGCTGCGGAAGAACCGTTGCGGATTCGCGCTGACGTTGGAATCGGTGAAGATGAACGGCGCGGTGTTCGTGACAAGCGGCACCCAGACGGGAGCGGTCAGGTTCGTGGCCGCCTGCACGACGTAATTCGAGCCGGCCGTTCCATTGATGGTGAACTGTAAATGATTAGCCCGAAGCGTGAGCAGCGAGAACGTCGGCGCGTTGGCGGGCGCATTGGTTGTCAAAACCTGCGCAACCGTGCCCAACACCACAAGATCCGGCGCGGGGCTGCCGAGCGTGTCATAGATATACCAGGAGCCGACTGAGCCGCCATTGAAGTTGACGATGCGGAAAGTGACGTTCGTGTTCGCGCCAATGTTCTGGAGGTCGGAGAAACCGGTGAGATCAATCGGGGCGTTCGTCGCGCCGTTACTGGCGACCGGATAGGAAAGATTCGTAATGTCATTGAATACGCCGGTGCCCACCTGGTATTGCAACACGCCGCTGGTCGGGCCGGTGCCGGAATGGAAATAATCGAATCGGCTGACACTCGTGAAGGAAACTTTGTAGCCGTTGCTGGCGGTGAGGCTGAACGTGATAAACTTATTTGAAGCAATCGTCGAGGCCGCCGACTGGTTGGTGAAACCAACCCCACCCCAACCGCCTGCTGCCCCCGATCCGGTCGTTTTCACCCCACTCCCGCGCGTGAGCCCGACCACGAAAATGTTCGCCGCATTGGTCGTGGCCGCAAACGGCGACGGGCCGTAAGCACTCAACGCGCTGCAATCCCAGCCGGCCAGGATTCCGGAGTAAACCGTCCCACCGCCGGTATCGAATACCGTGAAATTGTTGGAACTGATTGCCGTCCCGCTGGTGGTGGTGACACTGATGAAACCAGAACCGGCATTCGTTGGCACAATCGTCGTTATCTGTGTGGCGGAATCCAGATTAAAGGTTGCAGCAGTGCCGTTGAACGTGACCGCTGATGCGCCAGTGAAGTTGGTGCCGGTGATGACCACGTTAGTGCCGGGTGCGCCGTTCGTGGGTGAAAAACCATAGATGACCGGCGGCGGATTCGTCTGGCCATCCACTTTGGCACGCAACGCCGCAGCGACATCCGTGGGCAACGCCGTGAAGAAAGTCAGTCCCGTGTCCACCTGTATCTGGCTCGCGGAGGTGATGAAATTTTGCCAGACGGAACTCACGCCATTGGTGTTGGGCACACGAATGGCGATGACTCGATTCGACGAAGTGATCCGGCTAGGGGCCAGTCCGGCGCCGGGCGGGACTACAACAGCAATCTTCCAGGTGTATTGCGGTATTGCGACGTAGCCATTGGTGTTGATCTTGGCGCCTGTGAATCCGCTGGGCCCGCAGATGATGAGCACCTCATTGTTGTTCGAACCGGCCACATTCCGGCAATATCTCTCGAAATTTGCCCACACGCCGGAATTATTGTCACCTGCCTGCGGCATCATGTTGGACATAAGAAAGGTCATCTCATTGTCATTGGTGGTGTCCGTGCGGTCCGCAGAAGGGCAGTTGTGCCCGCGGTCGTAGCCGGAACTGGCATAATCGTTCGCGCCGATGATATGAAAATCACTGGGTAATCCGTTCGTGTCCGGCGCGAACGCATCGGTGCGGTCAACGGGGCCAAGGTCGTTTGTGGTCAGGTCCCAACTCGCCCAGTTCGGCTCGCCAAGGGTATCGTTGTAATCAATGGCTTCAATCGGGCGTTGGATGAGGAAATGGGAATGATTGTTCGTGTCCGACGTGGCGTTGCTGGGATTGCCCAATTGCATCTGCAACGTGGAATCAATGGTCGCCCGGACCAGAACGGTTGAAAGCAAAACAGCTACGCAACTGGATAAGAACTTCACAAAAATACGACTGGATGACATTACTTTACGGTATCGGAGCAACTTACCACGGACTTGAGTCAAATCAATGTGGTATTGCACGGGCTGAAAATCATAGGACCGCATGGCGCGCCTGATGCACTCGACAAAACCATGTGTTCGCCCCATGCTGCCCGTGATGGAAAACGAACCGGAATCGCCATTGGACGCCCTGTGGAAGGAGTACGGCAATGCGTTCAAGGATTGGGACGACATGACGCTGGCGCGCTGGCTCTCACAAACTCTAAGTCAATTAGCAGGCAAAGCGTGGCGGCTCTCGCATCCATTGTTGGGGTCGTATCGGCTCGCAGCGCAATTGGGCCATGAACGGCAGGTCTGGCTGAAGCGGCTGGCCACCGCGCCATCCGCTTACGCGGAATCGCCGTGTTGCCGTGCACCTATGTTGCCGCTGCTCACGCGCGATGTGCGCGAAACGGGTTTGATCTGCCAGCATTGCAACGAAACGCTCGTGCCCTTCGATGAGATTCCCGCCGAAGTGCGCGTGGAACTGGAAGCCTGGGCTGCTGAGTATGAGCCCGTGCATGCCGTGGCCCATTGGGATGACCGCCGTCGCAAAGGCAGCCATTACGAGACGGCATTGGAAGATGCCGCGCAGCAAGCCGAACGCCTGCTCGTGCGCGAAGGTACGGAAATCGCCCCCAAGCTGCTGGAGCATTATGCGGCCATCGTTTGGGAAGACCAGGATGAGTGTCTGGAAGTGCGCCCGGAGGATGTGCGAGGCTGATGATGCGCTGGATCTTCAAATGGATCTTCCGGTTGGTATTCCTGCTCGTGGTGCTGGTAGTGCTGGCCCTCGTCTTCAAGAACACCATCGCACGCGTGGTGTTGGAGAATCGCATCCGCAATGCCACCGGCCTGGAAACGCATATCGGGCGCGTGGACATTCCTCTCACGTCACCATCCGCCACCATTGAGGATTTAAAACTTTATAACACGGCTGCCTTCGGCGGCGGTACGTTGCTGGATTTGCCGGAATTGTCTTTGACCTATGACCGCGCCGCGCTGGTCAACAGCAAATTCCATATCCTCCTTCTCCGCCTGAACATCGCCGAACTCGACATCGTGAGAAACGCCGCGGGCCAAACGAATATCACCAGCCTGGACGAGGTGAAGACCAAATTGAAACGGCTTTTTCCCAAATCCAAGGGGCCTTCGCATGGCGAGACGGATTTCGAAGGCATCGATGTGCTAACCCTCACGCTTGGCAAGGTGCGTTACGTGGACCTGAAGAATCCCGCTGAAAATCACGAAATCAACATCAACGTGAAAGACGAGGTCTACAACAACATCAAATCAGCGGATGACGTGAACAGCGTGATGGTCTTGATCTGGCTGCGTCACGGCGATGAGGCCGGCGTCTCGGTGAATGATTTGCTTTCCGCCTTCGGCAAGAAGCATTCAAAGAAGTCCAAGACTGGCAATGCCGCCACAAATACTGTCCCGACGCCTTAAGGCGGACGACTCAACAAACTGGCCAGATTATTTCTTCGGTGCGGCAGAATTTGCTGGAATCACCGCATTGTATTTAGTCAAGAGGGGTACAAAATCCGGATGCGCGCGCCCGTATTCATTCATTTTCTGTTGAAATTGATCCAAGCCCGGCAATTCCTTTTGATATTCTTGCATGAAAGGCGTGACCTGCGCCTTCATGGCCGCCAAATCGCTTCGCGCGTAGGTCACCTGGCGCATGAGAAAGATGCTCAATGTGCCACTTACGACCAGGAGCAACACCAGCAATGTCCAAACCTGCTGGCGCAATGACGCTACCTCTGCCTCCAGACTTTCGGATGTGTCTTCGCCTGGGAAATTATTTTCGGCTGATTCCATAAAAATTATCGGGTATTGGGTTTGCCACCCTGGGTGAGGCTGGTGGTGGGCACACCCGAAGCCTGTAGGAACGGGATGATTGATGGGTTTTTCTTGGCGTATTCCAAAGCCTCACCGGCAAGGCCGGTCAAAGCGTTCCGCCTCATATTGGCGTTCAGGAATTGCCCCTGAATCGTCCGTGCCTCACGTGTGTAGGAAATCAACAGATAGCAAAGGATCAGCGATGCGAGGGCGCTCAATCCCAATACGCCGGTCATGATGCTGGTCAACGGGCTTTTGTTCATATCAGTAATGGTGACTTTAACGATTCACCCCCCACGGGTAAAGCAAAAGCGCAGGCGGAAAGGGGCTGTGAACGCAATTGCACCGCTTGTCCGCCGGTGGCCAAAAACCGCACTCATTTTACCAGCCATTCGCCTTGCCTCGTCCTTCTCAATCTGTTAGACCTCAAACACCTTCTATGCGCTTTCAACCAATCCATCAGGCACGGATTCCGTCGCTCGCTATTTCGTGCCTCCTGCTCTGCGCCAGCCTGCAGGCCAAAACCTTTACCGTCACCAGCTTTTCTGACGGTTACGGGGCCAATACCCTACGTGGGGCCATCATTGCCGCCAACCGCAGCGGCGGCAATAACACCATCATACTTTCCGGCGGCCACTATCGCCTAACCATTCCCGGCACCGATGAAGATAACAGCAAGAGCGGTGATCTGGACATTTACGGCAAACTCACCATCACCACCCGGAACAATGCCCGCGCTACCATCGATGCTCATAATATCGAGGACCGCGTGTTTCAGATCCAGACCAACGCCAAAGTATCCTTTGAAAACCTAACCATCACCGGAGGAACCAGCCCAACCGGAGGCAGTGGAGAAAGTGGAGGCGGCATCTTCAACGCTGGTTCGCTGACATTGAAAAACTGCTTTGTGACCGGGAATGCCGGCGGCCGGGGAAACATGTCAGCCTTCCCGAGCGCAATAGGTTTTGGCGGCAACGGCGGTGGTATCTTTAATGTCGGCACTGTCACCATGGATACTTGCACCATTTCAAACAATTCCAGCGGCAGTGGGAGTGACTTTTCATCCGGCGGTGGTGCCATCATCATAACCACGGTAGGGGAAAAATCGGTGGGCAACGACCCGAACGCCTTTTCCATTTGCGTCGGCGGAAACGGTGGAGGCATCTGCAATTTCGGCACGATGACCCTTACCAAATGCCTCATAAGTGCCAATGCCAATGGCAAGGGTGGCGATGGTGCTTTCCCAGGAGCCAGTGGTGGAAATGGCGGCGGAATTTTTAATGCCGCACGCCTCACGCTGAATAGTTGTGCTATTAGCAACAACTTCGCGGGTACGGGTGGCAAAGGCTTTTCTTACTCTGGCAGCCTTCCCACGCCAGGTGCTGCAGGGGGATTGGGTGGTAGCGGCGGGGGCGTTTGCAACCTCGGCCTGTTGGCCCTGAATAACTCGCGTCTCACCGGCAACTCCGCCGGTATCGGCGGCCCGGGCGGTAACTTTGGCGGTGCTGGCGGACCAGGTGGTGTTGGCGGAGGAATCTATAACAATGCCTCCAACACACTCACCATCACCAGTTGCCTCATCACCAACAACGCTGCCGGAAACGGGTCGCCAGGCCAGGATGCTAATGTCTTTAGCCCAACTGCTCCCGGAGGAAATGGCGGTACAGGCGGCAGCGGTGGTGGCATTTTCAATGAAAGCGGGAGCCAATCACCTCTCCTTTCCCAAACGCTCGTGGCGCTAAATTTAGCCGGTAACGGTGCGACGGGCGGCGCTGGCGGTACAAGTTTAGAGAATTCCGACACAGGCCCCACCGGCAACACCGGCATTGATGGGACCGGTCCCGATCTCGCTGGCCAATTTGCCACCCATGGCCACAACCTCATCCGCATCGGCGATGGCAGCACCGGCATTATCAACAGCGTCAATAACGACACCGTCGGCACCGCCGCTGACCCCGCATTTTAAGTTTGAGACTCGTTCCCTCGTCTCCTGCGAAAAAATCAGCGGGCGATGCTTTGCACCGCCTCCACCACCTGTTCCACGCTGATGCTTTTCATGCAGCGGAAATCGATGGGGCATTCGCGCAGGAAACATGGGGCACACGGCACATCCGCCAATATCAACCGATTCTTCGCATCGCCTGGCAATCCCGGACCGGTCAACTCTGGTGACGTGCTCCCGAACGGTACCACTACTGGCGTCCCCAGTGCAGCGGCGACATGCATCGGCCCTGTGTCATTCGTCAGTAACAGCCGGCACTGGCTCAACACGGCCATTAATTCACGCAATGAGGTCTGGCCGGCCAGATTTTTCATTTCGAATTTTGAATTTTGAATTTCGGACTCGATCTGGCTCGTCAGCGCCACGTCACCTTTGCCGCCGAATAACACCCAAATACAATTCATCCGTTGCTGAATTTCTTTGGCAGCGGCTATGAATCGTTCCACCGGCCAGCGCTTCGCCGGACCATACTCCGCGCCGGGATTCAACCCAAATACTGGTTGTGTGATTCCAGAGAGACCAAACTTTTTCTTCGCGGCTTCGATTTCTTCCGCTGTCACAAACAACTGCGGCGGCAACGGCTCCGTCTTTGCCCCCAGCGTGCCGATGAGATACAGATATTCGTGGATTTGGTGGGCGGAGAAGTTTCGGGTTTCGGGTTTCGGGTTTTGCGTTGGTTGCGCGATGAGCTGTTTGACCTCATCGGGTGTCCGTTTGTGCATCGCCTCGTGCCCGGGGCGCGTGGGAACCGCGTGTGTCAGGAAAAAATTCCGCCAGGGTCGCGCATAACCTATCCGCTGCGGAATCCCGGCCGCCCACACCTCCAGCGCTGACCGCGACGAATTCGGCAACACCAGCGCTATGTCAAACTTCCCCGCACGCAATTTTTTGATGACCGCAAAAAAAACCTCACTCCCGCCGAATGTAATCGTTTCATTCACCGCCGAATGATGCAGCCACACGTCACGCAATTTCTCGTGCGTGAAGACCGTGATGTACGCGGCTGGAAATTTCTCGCGCAGCCGCGTGAGGGCCGGCGTGGACATGACCGCGTCGCCCAGCCAGTTCGTGCTGCGGACCAGTATCCGCATCGCTTCCTCTGGTTGGCCGCCTGCGCTCATGCCGTCGCCTGATTGTGTTCGCCCGAGACCGCCGGCGCGGAGTCCGGTTCCACCTTTGGCTCTTTCCAGCGTTTATGCACCCAGAACCAGTTCGCCGGGTCGCGTCGCACGGCCACTTCGAACGCCCGGTTCACTTCCAGCATGATGGCCGCGCTGGTGCGCGCCTCGCCGTTCGTCTCGTGCGTGGGGATCATCGGACCGCCCTCGACCCGCCATTTGGCCAGGCCGACGCGATAACAGATCGCCGTATAAAGATGACAGCGGTAACGCAATGCCAGCACGGCGGGCGCGGCCGTGGTGGAACAATCGCGCCCCAAAAACGGCAGGCGCAATCCGCCCACAGCATGCTGGTCGGCCAGCAGACCGAGCAACAATCCGGGTTTTTGCATTGCGATCTTCAGTGCAGCAGCATCCGTGCGCCGCTCAAAGAACAGGCAGCCGGATTTTTGCCGGAGCGAAAGCAGGATGCGATTGAGCGCCGGCTGGTTGAGCGCGCGATACGTCGTGGCGCATTGATGCGTGGGGGCTATCTGGTTGAACCGCGCATACAATTCGAAGTTCCCAAAATGGCCGATGGCAAAAACTTTATTGTCCGGCTCGCGCAGAATCTCGTAATCGCCGAAGAATTCCACGTGGTCACGCAATTGTTCGATGGTCATGTCCGCCGTCTTGATGGCGCACAGATAATTCTCGCCGAGGCGCCGAAAATTTTCCCTGGCGATGGCCCGGATCTCACCCGGTGATTTTTCCTTAAAACTTGCCGTCAGGTTCCCTATCGCAATGCCGCGGTGCCGCCCGTCTATCCAATAGAACAATGCTCCCAGTGCGCGTCCGATGCGCGCAACCATGCGCAGTGGTAGCATCTGTATAAACGCCACCACACCTCGGACGATGATGTAAAGCAATGTGTCCATCAGATATTTGTCCAACCGCCTGTTCGCATGGATGAATGGACGCGCCTCATAGTTTTAGATTCAGCGGAAACAGATCTTTCGCACGCAATCCTGGAAGTCGGTGGCCCCGGCCACGATCTTTATCTCCACCCGCAGGAACAGGAACGGCAGGTCGCGCCGGTCCAGTTTGGGGAACCGCACGGCGTCCTTCTGCGTGGTGACGATGAGTTCCGCCTGCCGTTTTTTGCTGCGGTTGATGACGTTCAAGACCTCCTGTTGCGAAAAACGATGGTGGTCCGCAAACCGCTTGGAATAGACCAGTTCCGCGCCCAGGCTCACGATGCTCTTCTCAAAACTCTCCGGCTGGGCGATGCCGCTGAAGGACGCCGCTTTCTTGCCTTTGAGATAATCCAATTCATAGCGTTGACCCGTGAATACGTCCTCCAGATAAAGCGGATGATGCACGCATTCGATGATGGCAGCGGTCGGGTTCAATTCGGCGATGCGTTTACGGAGCGCTTCCGTCTTCCCGTCGCTCTTGGTGATAAAGATGTAATTGGCGCGCGCCAGGTGCGAGGGCGGCTCGCGCAACGTCCCGCGCGGCAACAACCGCTCGTTGCCGAAAGGTTGCTGCCGGTCCACCAGCACCACGTCCTGCCGACGGCCGCGTAATTTCCAGTATTGGAACCCATCATCCAGCAACAACGTATCGCACCCGAACTTCTCGATGGCAAATCGCCCGCTCTTCACACGGTCCTTGTCCGCCAGCACCACGACATCCTTGAGATTGGAACCGAGCATGTACGGCTCGTCACCAGCGGTCTCGGAATCCAACAACAGGGATTTGCCATCCGAGACGATGCGTGGAGGGGTGCGATCTTCGCGAAACAGAAGCTTATTCATGAACCAGACATGGAACGGCGGCGGCTTGGACCGATACCCACGGGAGAGGATGGCTACATTCCGGCCGGCATCTCGCAATTCGCGCGCAAATTTCTCCACCACTGGCGTCTTGCCCGTACCGCCCACCGTCAGGTTGCCGATAGCGATGACCTGCACGCCCAGCGTGGAATCGCGCAGGATCCGCGCATTGTAAAGCACGCGCCGGAGCTTCACCAGGAGCGCAAATATCTTGGAAAGGAATAGAAGGATCCCGCTGACGATGTTCGCCAAAAAGCCGCGCCGTTCCTCAAAGATGACTTCGAGGACAAAAGTCTCAACATTTTCGCTCCAAACACGGAACAGCTCGCGCATTGTTTTTCAGTGTGCCAAGCAGGGGGGATGAGGGCAAGGACGGCGTCCGCTTATAGCGGCGCAGGCAAACAGTTGGGGTATAGGCTATTTCGCTTCCGCTTTGACCTGTTGTATCTGGTCGCGCGCGCGCTGTAGCGCAGCACGGAAGCGTTCCTGGGAAAATGATTTGAGCAGATAATCCAGCGCGTGCACATCAAAGGCGCGCACCGCAAACTCCTCGTTGGCTGTCACAAAAATGATCTCCGGCCGGTGCGGCGGCTGCATCTCCTGCACCACACCAAAGCCGTCCAGCTCCGGCATCTGCACATCAAGAAAGACTAGGTCGGGATCGAGGTTGTTGATGGCATCCACGGCTTCGCGCCCGTTGGCGGCGGTTCCGATGATCTCAAAATCCGGTTCGTTCTTGAGCAGCCGCGACATCACTTCGCGTTGCAAAAGCTGGTCGTCCACAATCAACGTTCTGATTTTGTTGGCTGACGACATGAATTCCAGTCTAGTTTTCCCGCTGAACCGCATCCGCAACATATTGATTCCCACAGTATTCCCGTACCCCATCAACCTCGATTGATTTCTAGGGTTGCGGCTCAACTAAGAATCCAGCCGGATGGGGGAAAAACCAACTCCTCTTATTACGGATATAAGGTCGGGAAAACTACGGAGAGAGATTATTGCTGGCGCGCGGTTCCGTCCAGCCCCACCAAGCCATTGGAGATGGCGAACTTGGTCAGACCCGCGACGCTGTGGATGCTCAATTTGCGCATAACGCGCTCACGATGGGTCTCCACCGTACGCACGCCCAACTTCAGGTCATCGGCGATCTGTTTGTTGCTGCGGCCTTCGGCGATGAGCACCAGCACCTCGCGTTCGCGGGCGGTCAATTTTTCCATCGGCGACTGCCCGGCGTTGTCCACGAACTGGTTCAACACGAGCCGCGCAACGTCCGGACTGAAAAATGTTTCGCCAGATGCAACAAGGTCGATGGCCCGCAACAATTCCTCCGGCGGGGAATTCTTCAGGACGTAACCGCGCGCCCCGGCCTGCACGATGCGTGAGACATATTCGCGCGAGCTGTGCATGGAAAGGATGATGACTTTGACGGGGGAATTTTCTTTGCGCAACTTTTCCGAGACCGTCAAACCATCCATCTGTGGCATGGAGATATCCATCAACAGGATGTCTGGCGCGAGTTCGTGCGCAAGGCGGAAAGCTTCATTGCCATCGGAGGCTTCGCCCACGAGTTTCAAGTGGCGCGCCTTGGAGAGACAGGAGCCAAGCCCCTTGCGTACAACGGGATGGTCATCCGCCAGCAGTACTTTAATGATTTTCTTGCCGTTCGCCTTCATGTGATACGCGAAACCGATACTGAACCACTCGGGCGCGGGAGTAAAGCCGGTATTATTTCCCCTGGGCCGGCTGTTGCTGCGTCAGGCAATGCAACGAGCCGAATCCCAGCACCAAGTCCACCGCGTGGATGCCCACCACCGGACGGTCCCGGAACAGCTCTCCAAATATGCCCAACGCCACGCGATCGTTCGGGTCATTGAACGTCGGCACGATGACGCAGGCATTCCCGATATAAAAATTTGCGTAGCTGGCCGGCAGCCGCCAATCGCCGTAATGTAGCGGCGCAGGCATCGGCAGCTCAACGACTTCTGGCTTTCTCCCGTTCTCCAACCGGAACTCCTGCACACGCTCCCAGTTCTCTGCCAACGGCTTGTAATTGATGTCGCGTTTGTTCTTCTCGCGTATCAACACCAGCGTGGTGGGGTTCACAAAACGGCAGATGTCATCGATGTGCCCGTGTGTGTCGTCACCCACCGGCCCGTTCAGCAGCCAGAGGATGTTTTTGACGCCCAGATATTTTTTAAAGGTGTCGTCGTACTGCGCGCGCGTCATGCCGGGATTGCGCACTTGAACCTTCGGATGCAGATAACATTCTTCCGTGGTGAGCAATGTGCCCTTGCCGTTCACCTCGATGCCGCCGCCTTCGATGATGAAATTCTTTCCGTTGAATTGCGCGTTGAATAAATCCTTCTTCAATCGTTTCGCGGCGGTCTCCGGCACACGCGTGTCCTTTTGCCAGTCATCGTACTTTGCCCAGGCATTGAAATGGAAATGCACGATGGCCGTCTGCGACTTGCGCTTCACAAAGATCGGCCCGGTGTCCCGGGTCCAGCCGCGATTGGTCGGATGGATGACAAACTCCACGCGCTTCATATCGCAGCACGCGCGTTTCAGATAACTCGCCGCCAGTTTTTGCTGGTCCCGGTCGCGCACGAGGATGCGCACCAGTTCACCGGCGGAAAGTTTGCGCACCATTTCGCCATAAACCCAGCGGATGGTGTCGATCTTATCCGGCCAATCCGTTTCATTATGCGGCCAGCCCAGCCAGGTGGCTTCATGTTTTTCCCATTCGGCGGGCATGGTGTAACCAAGCTCTGCGGGCGACGTTTCGATTTTATGTGTGACGGCCATTGATGCGCCGAGAAGATAAGGATTTTTTTTCGGTTGTCCATTATGCAACTTTTTTCCCTCTCAAGCGTCTAAAGTCAGTTGCACAACTTATCCGATAGATTATGTTAAATAAGAACGTCACTCATAGTCTGTTGATTGGTTTGATATGATAATGGCGCGCGATCACAACCACTGTGCCCAATAGCAATATAAAGATACCGTTTGGAAAATCAGTTAAAGTCTGGCGGGATAAGTTAGGTGTCTCCCAGGAAAAGCTGGCTGAAAAGGCAGGACTGCATCGCACCTATATTTCTGACATCGAACGAGGCGCGCGGAACGTATCGTTGGAAAGCATCGAGAAACTCGCGCGCGCGCTCGAAGTCTCCATCCCGACCCTGTTTGCCGCCAGCGGTGATCAGTTGCCTGACGCGGTCCCGGTCAGACACCTCTCACCCGATGAACTGGTGGATATTTTATTAGTGGAGGATAACGACGACGACGTCACGCTCTGCATGCACGGTTTACAGGCTGCAAATATCACCAACCGCATCCGGGTGGTGCGCGATGGCGAAGAAGCCCTGGATTTCCTTTTTTGCGAGGGCAAATACAAACATCGCCGGCTCAATGACCAGCCGCAGGTCATCCTGCTGGACCTGAACCTGCCCAGGGTGAATGGCCTGGAAGTCCTGCGCCGCATCAAGGCCGACCCGCGCACCCGCTCGATTCCTGTGGTGGTGCTCACGTCCTCCAACCGCGACCGGGACATCCAGACCAGCAAGCGTCTGGGCGCGGAGACGTATATCGTGAAGCCGGTTGATTTTCAGAACCTGAGCCAGGTGACCCCGCAGTTAAGTTTCCGCTGGGCCTTGTTAAAACCGACCGCCGTTATTCGTTTGTGAACCTGACATCTTTCGCGGGCGCGCAACTTCCACCGGAAGCGACGGATGGCGCCAGGAGCGTATATTATGAGCTGCTTTTCATATGCCCATGACCGCCGACAAAAAAAACCTATCGGCAAAGAATAAGGATATCCCCATCAATATCCTCATCGTCGAGGATTCTGAGGACGATACGCGCCTGCTGCTGAATGAATTGCAGATGGCTGGCTTTGCGCCGGCTTGGAAGCGGGTTGAGACCAAGACCGATTACCTCGCCAATCTCGGCCCGCAGCTTGATGTCATCTTTTCTGATTTCCATCTGCCGCAATTTTCCACCGTGCTCGCGCTTGAGTTGCTTCAGCAAAGTCACCTGGAAATCCCGTTCATCATCGTTTCGGGCACCATCGGCGAAGAGCGCGCAGTGGAGAGCCTCAAAGCTGGCGCCACCGATTATGTGCTCAAGGACCGGATGCAACGGCTGGTTCCGGCCGTGCGCCGTGCGTTGCGTGAAGCACGCGAACGGGCCGAACGGCAGGAAGCGGAAAAAAATCTCACGGAGGTCCGCAAGCAACTGGACCATATCCTTGCGCACAGCCCCGCCGTTATCTATTCATTCAAGGTAGAGGACAACATTTTCAGGCCAGTTTGGATCAGCGAAAACATAAATCAATTCCTGGGACATGCCGGTTCTGAAAACGGTGGCCGCGCTTTATGGTTAAGCAGCATCCATCCCGATGACCGCAAGGAGGCGTTGGGCGGAGAAAGCCGGGTCTTGCAACACGGGCACGCCGTGAAGGAATACCGGTTGCGGGATAAAAACGGCAATTACCATTGGGTGCGCGATGAACAAAAATTGGTATTAGACGCGGACGGACAACCCTCCGAGATCGTGGGCTCCTGGATCGACATCACCGAGCAGAAACAATTCGAGGAACAATTTCACCACGCGCAAAAGCTGGAATCCATCGGGCAACTGGCCGGTGGCATCGCCCATGACTTCAACAATATCCTCACCGTCATCCAGGGCCATGCATCGTTGTTGTTGAGTGAACCACCGGTGCGTGACGTGGCAGGCGAATCACTGGAGATCATCAACCATGCGGCCGAACGGGCGGCGATGTTGACGCGCCAATTGCTGATGTTCAGCCGCAAACAGGTCATGCGGCCCAAACTGCTCGACCTTAACCAGATCGTCGCTGACCTGACCAAGATGCTCCATCGCCTGCTCGGGGCGAATATCTCGTTGCAGGCCAATTACAGCCCCCGTCTCTCCCGGATCCGAGCAGACGCCGGAATGATGGAACAGGTGCTGATGAATCTCGCGGTCAACGCCTGCGATGCCATGCCCAGTGGCGGTGAACTCATCATCCGCACCGCGGATGAAACCATCGGGGTGGAATATGTGGAGAAGAATCCGCAAGCAACGGCCGGAAACCACGTTTGCCTCACCGTGACGGACACCGGCTGCGGTATTCCAGCGGAAAATATTTTGCGTGTGTTCGAGCCGTTTTTCACCACCAAGGAGGTGGGCCGCGGCACCGGGCTGGGACTGGCCACCGTCTATGGCATCGTGAAACAACATCACGGCTGGATCACCATCGATAGCGAAGTGGGCAAGGGCACCACCTTCCGCATCTTCCTGCCGATGGCCGACGAAACCCAAAAAGACGACGGAATTGCACATGACGGAGCACCGGCCCCCCACGGCACCGAAACCATCCTGCTGGTGGAAGACGAGCCCGCCGTACGCTCCCTCGCGCGTGATATATTGAGACGGCAGGGATATAAGATACTGGAGGCCGATTGTGGTGCAGCGGCTTTGAAACTCTGGCAGACAGATCGTGACAAGATAGACCTGGTGCTCACAGATATCATCATGCCCGGCATGAACGGTCATCATCTGGTGGAAAAACTGCATGCCGAGAAGCCTTCACTGCCGGTCATCTTTACCAGTGGTTATAGTGCCGATATCGCCGGAAAAGATTTCGAACTCGTCGAGGGCGTCAATTTCCTGCAGAAACCATTCACTCCATTGAAGGTCGCCCAAGCGCTGCGGAGGGTATTGGACCAGGCTCGAAAGCCCGTTTGATATCGCATGGGAAACCATTTGCGGTGCGCTAGCAACTGAATATGCTGGGGGTGGCAATCATGAGTGGGAAAGGCGGGAAGCCGGGGGGGGATATTGCTTTGCCGATGCTAAAGCACAGGACAGGTTCCTGAGCATCAAACGAATACCGGAAATTGAATAAAAAACCCACACGCAAGGCCGGCGAACGCATAACGAAGCCGAAGAAAACCAACGCCGCGTTGGTGAAGGAAATGGGTTCACGCCGCATGGCCGAGAACCAGCTCAAAGCGTCGTTCGCGGAAATCCAGGAACTGAAGGCCGCCCTGGACGAGCATGCCATCGTCGCCATCACCGATCCGAGCGGGAAGATCACCTACGTCAACGATAAGTTCTGCGCCATCTCCAAATATTCCCGCAAGGAATTGATCGGCCAGGACCATCGCATCATCAATTCAGGGTTCCATTCGAAGGAATTCATAAAAAATCTTTGGACCACCATCGCGCGCGGCAACGTCTGGCATGGGGAGATAAAGAACCGCGCGAAGGATGGTTCGTTTTACTGGGTGGATACCACTATCGTGCCGTTCCTGGACGAACGCGGCAAGCCGCGGCAATATGTCGCCATCCGCGCAGATATCACCGAGCGCAAGATGCTCGTCCTAAAACTCGCGCAACAGGCGGAGATCATCGAATCCTCGCATGACGCCATCATCAGCAAAACATTGGAGGGCATCATCACCAGTTGGAATCCCGGCGCGGAAAAGCTGTTTGGCTATTCAGCGAAGGAATGCATCGGCAAATCCGTGCTGATGCTCTTCCCGCTGGACCGCGTCAAGGAGGAGGCAGGCATCCTGTCCAAGATCAGGCGCGGCGTAAAAGTTGACCCTTTCGATACGGTGCGCGTCACCAAAAGTGGAAAATATGTCGATGTTTCTGTGACCACCTCGCCCATGCGCACTGAGCAGGGGCAGATCATCGGCGCTTCCACCATTGCCCGCGATATCACGGAGAAAAAGCAGGCCGCCGACGAGATCAAGAAGCTGAACGAGGAACTGGAACAACGTGTGCGTCAGCGTACGCAGGAACTGGAAGCGGCCAATGAGGAATTGAAAGCATTCTCCTACACCATCTCGCATGATCTTCGCGCCCCGTTGCGTGCCATGGGCGGGTTCGCGCGGATTTTGGAGATGCAATTGGGTGACGCCATCAATCCGGATGCAAAACACGCCATGAAACGCATCCAGGACAATGCGGCCAAGATGGGCGAATTGATCGATGGCCTGTTGGATTTCTCCAGCTTGAATTTCCGGCCTATCACCAAGAGCAAGATCAAGCCCGGCGAAGTCGTGCGGATGGTGTTCGAGGAATTGCGCCCGGAATTTGCCGGCCGGCAGGTGGAGATAACGATCGACCCCGTGCCATCCTGCGAGGCCGACCCCACCCTGCTCAAGCAGGTCTTTGTGAACCTGCTGTCCAATGCCATCAAATATTCGCGCGATCGCAATCCGGCCATCATCCACGTGGGTTCGGAAAAGGACGGTGACGAAACCGCTTATTTCGTGCAGGACAACGGCGCGGGTTTCAACATGGAATACGCCGAAAAACTGTTTCGCGTGTTCCAAAGGTTGCATACGTCGGACCAGTTCGCCGGCACGGGCGTGGGCCTGGCAATCGTCCAGCGCATCGTACAACGGCATGGCGGGCGCGTCTGGGCGGAAGCCGAGGAGAATCGCGGCGCAAAATTTTATTTTACTCTCGGGCTCAACAATGGCTGAACATATCGATATCTTTTTGGTGGAGGACAGCAGCGATGACGCGGCTTTTTTTCTCCATGCGCTGGAGGAGGAGAAGGTCCCGGCGCCGGTCAAGATCGCCCGCGATGGCGCGGCAGCCCTGACGCAGATGTTCGGCAAAGGGAATCCGGAGAACGCCGTTCCATTGCTGCGTCCCAAAGTGATCGTGCTGGACCTCAAGCTGCCGAAGGTGAGCGGCGTGGAGGTGTTGCGCCGGTTGAAAAGCAATCCCCACACAAAAAAGATTCCCGTGGCCGTGTTGAGTTCATCCCGGGAAAAGAGTGACCTCTCCGAATGCTATGAGCTGGGCGTGAACAGTTTCGTGGTGAAGCCGATGGATTTCGAGCATTATGGCAAACTGGTCCGCTCGCTCGCTCATTACTGGCTGCGATCCAACCTCCCGCCGGAGTGATATTTGTCCCCGGATCGTCTCAATAAATGTTTGTCAATGGCGCGCGCTTCCGTATCGTAGTCAGACATTTTTACCAAAAAAATTTATGGCCAGAACTGAACGTCACAAAATACATAATCGCGAAGCCGTTGCCGAAATGCCGGAATGGATGAAGGAAAAGAATTGCCCGCATAAAAAGAAGTACATGGCGGGCAAACGCATCCATCCGAAAAACCTCACCGGCAAGGAAAAGCTCACCTACATGGTGGACGAGGTTTTCCTCGCCTACAACGCCGCCCGGCTCAAGGAAGCCTGCCAGTTATTTTCGGAACGCATGCTGGCACCCGATGTCACCATCGGCATGAGCATCAGCGGCGCGCTCACGCCCGCCGGCCTCGGTTGCTCCAGCATCATCCCGCTCATCAAGGCCGGGTTCGTGGACTGGATCGTCTCCACCGGCGCGAATCTGTATCATGACCTGCATTTTGCGCTGAACTATCCGGTGCACTCCGGCAGTTTCAAATTTGACGACACCGACCTGCGCGACAACGACCTCGTGCGCATCTACGACGTGGTCATCCCCTACTCCGACGGCTTGATGGCCACGGATGACCTGTTGCGCGAGATGTTCATGCAGCCGGAATTCCAGAAGGAGATGGGCACGGCGGAATTGCATCATCTCATCGGCAAATACGCCGCGGAATGGGAACGCAAGAACGGGTTGAAAGACGTCTCCGTGATGGCCGCCGCGTATCGCGCGGGCGTACCCTGCTACACCAGCTCACCGGGCGATTCGACCATCGGCATGAACGTGGCAGGCGTGGAATTGCGCGGCAGCAAGTTGCGCATGAATCCGAGCATCGACGTGAATGAGACCACGGGCATCGTGCTCGCGGCCAAGCGCGCGGGCGGACGCAGCGGCGTGGTGTTGTGGGGCGGCGGCAGCCCGAAGAATTTCACGTTGCAGACCGAACCACAGATCCAGGAGGTCTTGCGCATCAAGGAATTCGGCCAGGACTTTTTCATCCAGGTCACAGATGCGCGTCCGGACACCGGCGGATTAAGCGGCGCGACACCGAGCGAAGCCGTGAGCTGGGGAAAAGTGGACCCGACCAAATTGCCGGATGCCATCGTGTGCTATACCGACACGACGATTGCGATGCCCATCCTGACGCATTACGCACTGGCGAAGCACAAGCCGCGCAAGTTGAAACGCCTCTACGACCAGCTCCCGAAGATCATGAAGGCGCTGACGAAAGAATACTTCACGCACAATCCAGGCGTGAAGATGCTGGATGGCAGCGATCCGGTGTTCTGAACGACGTCAAAGTTTTGAACGCGAAGGCGGCTGGCAACAGCCGCCTTCTTTCTTTATTGCATGCGAGTACGGTCGAGGCGTGTATCTGAAAGTTGCGCTCCCCCTCACCCTAACCCTCTCCCCCGGGGAGAGGGAACAGCGATTGACTGTCTTTCTAGATAGAGGAGATCGTTGAGAAATCTCAGTCGCAGTATACTCACCGAGACGCGGAACAACTTGAATCTGCGTTTACAAAAGAACCATCGGCAAAAGGAAGACGGCCAATCGCTATTCCATCTCCTTGGGGAAAGGCTCAGGGTGAGCGTAAACCCTGTTTTTGCCACGGATTTACCGAGACTCTACCGTGATGCAACCGCTCTCGTAGTGCAGGGCGAGTTTGCCGTCAAGGCTTTTCAACTGCATCCTCCCGGTCGGCTGGTTCAATTCGGTAACGGGAATGACCTGCCCATCAATCGGACCGATGCCGATGGAAGTTCCGTCTTCGGGATAAACCACAGAATAATCACGGGCGACTCTTTCCAGGGTGGCCGTCAAAAAGACTCCGCGGCCGGAATGGGAGACGGTCAACAGGTACGCACCCGTTGCGTCAAATCCCGCGGCAACCAATCCACCGATATTGAGATGAATTTTCATGGATGGGATACGGTTGATCGATCTTTGGAATCTTTGCCCATGACGAGCCAGAACCTAATCCAACACTGCGAAAGAGTCATGAAGCTTTTGAGGGAAATCCGCTGGCGGACTTGGCTAACTGTTGGGGAGGCAGGTTGATGCGCACAATCCCCTTCTTACCACTGTGGTTCGACCCTTCGCCGGAATCACTAAACGTGAGGGTAACGATGGGGCCGCGCGGCGGACGCGTTGGAGAACCACTGGCTGGCGGTTCGGGTTTTGTGTTCTGCTCGTCGTCAGGTTGCGACATACATCTTTCCCTGTACCGGTTACAACTCGGTTTTTACAACGCCCTGCGCCAGTCTAACCGGAGTTCGCGGCACAGCCATTTCAGGCCATCGATGGTCAGGTCTTCAAGGAGACGTTCGGGCGGGTTCATGCACTCGCGGAGATGCCAGCCAACGATGTCCTCAAATTGTTCCAGCGTGATGCTGCGCATGAATAATTCTTCAAAGATGAGCCGGACCAATTCATCGGGCGGAATGGATGAGACGGTGAGCTTCTTCCCAAAAAGGTCAGCGGGATGGATGCGCAGGACGCGGCAAAAATTTTGCAGTTGGCGCGGGGTGTAACCGGAGGTGAGGTCGCCTTCGAAGGATTCGATATCCCAGATGTTCGCCTGGGGAAAACCGCTTTGGCTGGCGACTTCATCCTGGGTAAGGCCGACACGCTCGCGCGCCTCGCGGAAGCGGATGTGCGACGGAGTATCTGTCTCCATGCGTCCCGAGCCCAGAGCGACCGCTTGTTGCTGGAGGCTGTTTAAACGTGGGTTCATCATTTGTGTAAGTGATATTACGTGATAAGCCGGAGGACTGATAACGTGAAAAAGTGCGGCTTTGGCATCCGCATTAACGCGGACTCAGTCACCGTTGCGTATGCTAAACCAGCGGGCAAGGCAGCCCAGCCCACATAGCAAGGGAACCGAGGCGATGGCCCAGACCGATGGTGGTGCGTCGGCCTGGGCCAGCGTTATGAGAATGAACAAGCCGAACAGGGAACTGAGTATTCCGCAGGTGAGACTTATTTTGGGCCACAACCTGACAAAGGCGATGCCTATTACAGCGCCTGCAAAGGGAAAAGCGCAAAGCACCAGAAAGAAAAGCCCAAGCGCGCCAAAATCTTCGGCCAACATGACGGGTGGTATCGGCATGATTGTTTGCGGACAGTAGGACGAAGGCCAGGAAGTGTCGAGGCGGGAAAAGCGGCGCTGAAGCGGCCACAGTCTAAACGCTGCGCGACACAGGAATGATTCCACTGATTAATCTAGGCCTGCCAAATCTTCTTCACTAAATTCCGGCCATGTATTCCGCCAACGCACCTGCAGGTAAGAACCGCCTGCTGATTCCTTTGCTGAGCGTGGTGCTCCTGGTCGTAGTTGTTTGGACTTTCCTGCCGTCGTTGGATGGCCAATTCCTGTTCATGGATGACCAACCCTATGTGGTCGAGAATGCCCACGTAAAAGACGGTTTCACCCGGGCGAATGCGGTGGCGGCTTTCACGAGTCTGGGTAACTCGAACTGGCATCCGGTGACGTGGCTGTCCCATATGCTGGATTGCCAGATTTATGGATTGAACCCCAAGGGCCATCATCTGACCAACATCCTCATTCATGCCTGCAATGTCATGCTGGTCTTTCTGGTGTTGCGGAAATTGACCGGGGCGACATGGCTGAGCTGGACCACTGCTGTTTTGTTCGGCATCCATCCGCTACGCGTCCAATCTGTCACTTGGATCTGCGAGCGCAAAGACGTGCTCAGCCTCTTCTTCTGGCTGCTGACCATCTGGGCCTATGCGTGTTATGTCGAAGCAACCACCGCCAAAGCTAAAAAAACCAAATACTTCTATGGCCTCACCTTCCTGTTCCTGGTTTTGGGCCTGATGAGTAAGACAATGCTGGTGACCATGCCCTTTGTATTGTTGTTGCTGGACTACTGGCCATTGAACCGTTGGCAGAAAGAGAGCACCTGGCGTCTGGTCAAAGAAAAGTTGCCCTTTTTCATCCCCATCATCCTGACGAGCATCCTCTCTTACAAAGCCCAGCAACTGGGCGGCATGACTGAGGAGATGGGCAATCTTACATTCCTGTATCGTGTGGAAAATGCTGTGGTCGCCTACACGCTCTATTTGGGGAAGCTATTTTGGCCGGTGGATTTGTGCATGTTTTATCCACACCCGGGAAAATGGCCCACTCTCGCAGTGATAGGCGCAACCCTGCTGGTCCTTACCGTATCAGCGCTGGCATTTCTTCTGCGGAAACGTATTCCTTACCTGTTCGTGGGCTGGTTCTGGTATATGGGGACGTTGGTGCCGGTGATTGGCTTGATTCAGTTGGGGTCGCAATCGATGGCGGACCGTTACACGTACATTCCCATCATCGGCATCATGATGGTGCTGGTGTGGGGTACTTATGAACTGACGCTGCGATGGAAACAACAGGCTGTTATTCTCTCGACTGCCCTGGCTGTGCTCACCACCGCCTGCATCGCGCGCACGCAAGCTGAGATTCCATATTGGAAGGATGATGTCACAGTTTGGCGCCGGGCCATTGCAGTGACAAAGAACAATTATGTCGCCGAATACGTATTGGGATTGATGCTGTGGGAGTCGTCACAGCCGGGCGACGCATTGGATCACCTATACACCTCCATCCGCATCAAGCCGGATTATGCGCCGGCGCACAAATATTTGGGAAACGTTCTTTTGGAACTACGCCATTTTCCAGATGCACTGGAGCATTACAAAATAGCCCTTGCCGCCACTCCCAAGGAGGCATCGGCCTGGCGTGATTGCAGTGTAGTGTGTTTTGACATGGGCCGGTTGAACGAGGCGCTGGGCTATTGCCACAAATCGCTGGAGATCGAAACCAACGCAGAGGTTCAAAACCTGACCAACCTGATCGTCCACCACCAGGCGCTGGCAAAACAACAAAATGCCGAACTTCGGGCGGCGCTGAAGAAAGAGCCCGGGCGCGTGGAATTGATCAATAACCTCGCATGGTTCTTAGCCACCAGCCTTTCTGATGACGAGCGAAACGGAAACGAAGCCATCCAACTGGCGACGCGCGCCTGTGAATTGACTCAAAATCATCCGGCCTGTGTGAACACCTTGGCAGCCGCCTATGCGGAAACGGGCCAGTTTGATAAAGCCATCGCCACGTCCGACCTGGCCTGTTCGCTGGCGGAAAAGGCGGGGGACGAACAGTCCCTGAAAGGATATCAGGCAACGCGGGAATATTTCCGCCGGCACGAACCCTGTTACGAGATGTCGACTTACAACAAGCTGCCCGACAAGCCGTGAATCATTGCGGGCGACAAAATATTTTTTAACATTTTCGAGCCTTGGACGGCCAATGTCCTAGTCCCCTGGATATGATCGGGCCAATGAACATAGAAAATGAAAATGCGATGAGCGGCGGACACCCGGATAAAGGCTGTTTAAGCCAAAAATGACCCAAAAAAGCGCTGCACGTTTGTGCTCAAATTAAGGATAATTAAGCTTAATTAAGGTTCTTTTTTTAATGGGGGTCGCAACAACAACCAGACGAAGACGAGAATGACGTGAAGTCTTCACACAATTTATCTTGAGAGAATTTGCGAAACAGCGTAAAGCCGCTACCGTCTTTTACATCGCATCATGACCAAATCACAGATCCAGTCGCTCGCGAAGAAACACGGGACGCCGCTCGTCATCATCGACCACGAGGTGTTGCGCCGGAATTACGCGGAATTCAAACGGCACCTGCCGAAGGTGCAGTGCTATTTCGCCGTGAAGGCGAACGCGGAGCCGGCCATCATCCGCACATTCTACAAATGCGGCGCGAGCTTCGACGTGGCGTCGCTGCCGGAGTTCATGCTGGTGTATGAGAACATCAAGCATCTCTCCGCGAAGGCGCAGCAGGATTTCATCTGGGATAAGATCATCTACGCTAATCCGACCAAGCCGCAGGAGACCCTAAAGGCACTAGACCGATACAAACCGCTGGTGACTTACGACAACGCGGCAGAACTGGTGAAGATAAAGAAATATGCGCCGCATGCGGGTGTCGTGCTGCGATTGGGCGTGGCGAACACGGGTTCGCAATGCGAACTCTCGAACAAGTTCGGCTGCACGGCGGGCGAAGCGGTGGACCTCGTCATGGAAGCGTTCCGGCTGGGATTGGTCGTGGAGGGATTGAGTTTTCACGTGGGCAGCCAGTGCACGAATTTTGAAAATTTTGTGCAGGCGCTGAACATGGCCGCGGCGGTGATGAATGAATCCAAGTCGCGCGGGCACGAGCTGAAGATCCTCGATATCGGCGGTGGTTTTCCCGCGCCGTACAACCGGCACGTGCGGCCGTTCCGCGACCTGGCGCGCGTCATCAACACGGAGATCGACCGGCTGTTCGCGCCGGATATCCAGATTCTCGCGGAGCCGGGACGGTTTTTGGTGGCGACGGCGGCGACCAGTGTAGCGCGGGTCATCGGCAAAGCGGTGCGCGAGGGCAAGCAATGTTATTACATCAACGACAGTGTGTATCACACTTATAGCGGCATCATCTTTGACCATTGCCAGTATCCGTTGAAGTCTTTCAGGTCGGGCAAAAAAGAGATTTGTGCGATCTTCGGCCAGACGTGCGACGGGCTGGATGTCATCTCACAATCGGAACATCTGCCGGAGCTGGAGATAGATGATCTGGTTTACTCGGAAAAAATCGGTGCGTACAGCAATGCCTCGGCGACGTGGTTCAATGGGTTTCCGCCGGCGAAAGTGATACACATCAATGTGTGAGGATTTACGATATTTGATTCATGATTTACGCGAGGCGCAGCAGTCAAAGTTGGCCGCGAATTTTTTAAATCAATGCGTGTCGTCCGAAAAGCGGTGGAGGGCCACCGCACTCCAAGACGCTTCGCGACTGCCGAATTTCATCCAGACCACGCGAAGCGTCTGGGATGTGCGTGCTATAGGGCCGCTTTATCCGCAGGAATTCATTTTGTCGGCTGGTTAAGTTCGAGTAATGTAAAGGTGCCATGACCCGCTGGGCATCAATCCTGATCGCCGTTCTGATGTGGGTCGCCGGGGGAAACCTGCGGGCGACGGAGGTGGGGCTTATAAAAATCGATGGGGCTATCATGCCGGCCACGGCAGATTACGTCGCACGTTCCATAGTGCTTGCCACCGACCGCAAAGACGTATGCCTCATCATCCAATTGGACACACCGGGCGGCCTATTGGACACCACCAAGGACATCGTCCAGGATTTCTACGATTCGAAGATCCCTATCGTCGTGTACGTTTCGCCGGACACGGCGCGCGCGGGCAGCGCGGGAACGTTCATCACCATGGCGGCGGATGTTGCCGCCATGGCGCCGTACGCGCGCATCGGCGCCGCGCATCCGGTTTCCATCGGTGGGCTGGGCAGTTCGGAAGAAAACACCAATGATGTGATGGGAAAAAAGATAGAAAACGACACGGCCGGGTTTATCGAGACGATCGCGGAAAAGCGGCATCGCAACGTGGAATGGGCCACCTCGGCAGTGAGAGAAAGCCAGGTCATCCCGGCCGACAAGGCTTTAGAAATGAAAGTAGTTGATCTCATCGCGGATAGTGTGCCTGACCTCTTGAAGAAGCTGGACGGACGAAAAGTTGGCGACAAAACATTGCACACCGCAGACGCGACGGTCTTCACGATCCCCATGACGGCGCGAGAAAGTTTTCTCCAGGTGATGCTGCATCCGGGCATCATGTTCGCGCTGATGTTGATGGTGATGTATGGCATCATCGGCGAACTGAGCAGTCCGGGCGCGATTTTACCAGGCGTGGCCGGGGCCATCGCGCTGATACTGGTACTGTACATGTCCGCCGTGTTCCCGGTGAATATCGCCGGCGTCGCGTTGATGCTGCTGGCGGTAGGATTATTCGTCACGGATATTTTTGCGCCGTCGCACGGCATACTGACGGCCGGCGGCACCATCGCGTTTTTCCTGGGAGCACTGATGTTGTTCGACCGCAACAATGACGCATTCCGGCTATCGCTGGGGTATATCATCACGGCAACGGTCCTCACGGCGCTGTTCTTCATTTTTATTGTGGCGACCGGATTGCGCGCGCAATTCAGCCCGGCAAAAACAGGGAAGGAAATGATGGTGGGCCAGATAGTGAAGGCTTTAACGCGCATCGACGCCGGTGGCGGGCGGGTATTTATTGAAGGCGAAAACTGGCGGGCGGTGAGCGACACAGCGGTGGAAACCGGGGAACCGGTGGAGGTCGTGAGCATCGAAGGATTGACGTTGAAAGTGAAACCAAAAGTTTAACAACAAGGAAAAATATGGATCATCTGATTGAATTGGCGAAGACATTGGGACCGATAGCGGTGATCGTGGTCGTGGCGGTGATGGTCGTCGTGTCACAGGCGATCAAAATCCTGCGCGAATATGAGCGCGGCGTCATTTTCCGGCTCGGCAAATTGCAGGGTGCCAAAGGTCCGGGCCTGATTTTACTTTGGCCCATGATCGATCGCATGGTGAAGATGGACTTGCGCGTGGTGACCATAGATGTTCCCAAGCAGGAGATCATGACCAAGGACAATGTGCCGGCCACGGTGGATGCGGTGGTCTATTTCCGCGTGGTGGACCCGAACGCGGCGGTGGTGAAGGTGGAGAATTTCTGGAAGGCGACCTCGCTCATCGCGCAAACGACGTTACGCAGCGTGCTGGGACAATCGGCGCTGGACGAATTGCTTTCGCAACGCGATATCATCAACCAAAAGTTGCAGGAGATCATCGATAAACAGACCGAGCCATGGGGCATCAAGGTGACGAGCGTGGAGATCAAGGAAGTCTCCCTGCCGGACAGCATGAAACGCGCGATGGCCAAGCAGGCGGAAGCCGAACGCGAACGCCGCGCCAAAGTGGTGAACGCGGAAGGCGAATTTCAATCGGCCGAAAAAATGGTGCAGGCGGCGGCGTTGATCGCGAAGGAGCCGATCGCGTTGCAATTGCGCTATCTGCAGACGATGCGCGAGATGGCCAGCGAACATAACACCACGACGTTTTTGCCGTTGCCGATAGATCTGTTCAGCGCGTTTTTGAAGAAGTGAGGCTACGGACGGTTGTGTGAATACGGTTCCGACCAATTCGCGTCCAGCCTGCGCCGTTGAAGGCGTGAAAGAGGCTGGAAAGGTTTTGGTCTCCCTGCTGTTCCTGGCCGGTCTTGGCTGGATCGCATTACGGGTAGGGAACGAAACCATTCGTATGCTGGGCGGGGGCATCATCTATATCACAGCCATTGTGACAGCTGGTCCGGTGACGGTGGCGTTGACCGCGTTTGATATCAGCAACGAGGAACTAATCATCCTATCGATAGTTTTCATCATACCTTACTGGATACTGCTCGGCACGGTGGGCGGGCTCCTTCAGGAGGCGCAAAAAGGACAGAATGCGTCACGCCGGAAGAAATATACACGTTGGACGATCGAGGTTTTGGCCGCTGTAATGGCTATCGCATTTTTTTGGGTCACGGCGCAGACTCTTGGTCACAGTGACCGGCCGGTGAGAAGTAGAATCATCAACAATCTCAAGCAGATGGATCTCGCCAAAAGGCAGCTGGCATCGGACAGGGACCTGCCGGACTATTACGTTCCAACTTTGGAAGAACTTAGCCATTATTTTCAATTGCAAACGAATTATTATAATGAACCGCTTGCTCCGGTCCGCTATGTGGTCGATTCGATCACCAACAAACCTTATGCGGTTCTCTATGCGGATTGGAGATTTCCGAGAAGAAGTTTCCAGGAAGGCCATACGCTTACCAATGGAACAATTTTTCGCCTTCCTTGAAAAAAGCCACGGATGCGGTTACACATAAGTTATGCCTCTTTACGAATATGAGTTATGCGAAGGCAGCTGCAAGGTGTGCGGCGGCAAGTTCACGTTGAACCGGCCCATGTCCGCCAAGCCGCTCACGAAGTGCCCGGCGTGCAAAAAGCCGGTGCGCAAGATCATTTCCACTTTCAACGCACCGCTCAGGCTTTCGCTCTCCAACGCGAAGAACAAGGGCTTCACCGTCCTTAAACGTCGGGGCAAGGGCGAATATGAAAAGCTGTGAGGCGGGTGTGCTGCCTTCCGACGCGAGCACTTTTCGCATAACAAGCCCTAGCCCAAAAGGCCGGATTTTCAAGGAAAATGGCGGATTTCGCATTTCTTTTACTGGTCAGGCCAGCGGAAAAACTTGCGTGGAGACGCCTACTTTGGCTTCATTGAACGAATTGAACCGATAGCATGCCCATGAATCGGAGCCGAGTTCGAATTTATTATTCTGGCAACGTTCAGGGGATAGGTTTTCGTTACGCCGCAAAGTCCACGGCGGCAGGTTTTGAAGTGACCGGAACGGTCCGCAACCTGCCGGATGGTCGCGTGGAATTGGTCGCCGAAGGCATGCGGAATGAACTGGAGGAGTTCCGGAAAGCGATCCGGGATTCCGGCATGGAACATTTCATCCGCAATGAAGATGTTGCCTGGAGCGAGGCTGTGGGCGACTTTCGGGGATTCGAAATAGTAAGATAGAAATGAAGTTTGCCATCATAGCCGACATACACGCCAATCTCGAGGCGTTGCAGGTCGTTTTGAAAGACATAAAGGAGCAGGAATGCACCCATTATGCCTGTCTCGGGGACGTGGTCGGTTACAACGCGAACCCCAAGGAGTGCCTCGATATCATCCGTGAGATGGGCATGCCCTGCGTGAAGGGCAACCACGACGAATATTGCTCCGGCGATACCGCGCTCGAAGGCTTTAATCCCGCGGCGGCTGAGGCTGTGGACTGGACGCGCCAGCAATTGAGCGACGAAGACCGCCGCTGGCTGCGTGACCTCAAATACATGCGCATGGTGACGACCTTCACAATCGTGCACGCCACTCTCGATGGTCCGCAGCGCTGGGGTTATGTTTTTGACAAGCTGGCCGCCGCCGCCAGCATGACCTACCAGAACACGGCCGTTTGTTTCTTCGGCCATACGCATGTGCCGGTAGCGTTCATGAAGGACAGTGTTATCCGGGGCGGGACTTATTCCAAATTCAAGGTCGAGCCGGGTAAGAAATATTTTGTCAATGTGGGCGCCGTGGGCCAGCCGCGCGATAATAATCCCAAGGCCGGTTACGTGGTCTATGACGTGGAGGAATCCACTATCGAGCTGCGCCGGCTGGATTACGACATCGCGACGGCCCAAAAGAAAATTCTCGCCGCCGGCCTCCCCGAACGCCTCGCCGAGCGGCTGGCGTATGGCCGATAATCTTGCGCGCCAACCGGGACATCCGTGACATCGAAGTCATCGCGCCGAACCTGAAACGGCGTCACACGGGCGTCACATCCACCATCGCCGCACTTTTGCCGGCCCAGGCCCGCACTATCAAGATTGCCGCATTGGGTGGAGGCCTGCCGGATGGATTGCCGCGCGTAGGATTGCTGGACGTCTTGCTTCATGGCTGGAAACGTCCGGCCAACCGGCCTTTTCGCATCTGGCACGCGCGCCGCAATAACGAGATCATACTCGGCCTCTTCCTGCGTTCCATCCTGCGGATGCCGATCAAGATCATTTTCACTTCCGCCGCGCGACGTTCACACACATGGATCACACGCGCTTTGTTAAACCGGACCGATCATGTCATCGCCACCTCGCCGGAAGCAGACTCGCATCTGCGAGTTCCTGCGCAGGTGATCCTGCACGGCGTGGACATGGGACGTTATCATCCCGCGAAAGACCGCGCGCAGGCATGGACCGAAGGAAAACTGCCCGGGCGTTTTGGCATCGGAATCTTTGGCCGGGTGCGCGCACAAAAGGGAACGGACCTTTTCGTAGAAGCGATGTGCCGGCTGCTGCCGAAGTATCCGGATTTCACAGCGGTCATCATCGGTGCAGTAACCGCCGACCAAAAAATGTTCACCGCCAACCTGAAGAAACGCGCTGCCGAGGCCGGGTTGTCCGACCGCATCGTGTTTCTGGGCGAACTGGACTCAGAAGAAGTTCCCGTGTGGCTCCGGCGCATGACCATCGTGGTCGGTGCACAACGGTGGGAGGGCTTTGGCCTGGTGCCCGTGGAAGCCATGGCCAGTGGTGCGGCGGTGGTTGCTACCCGCGTAGGTGCAGCGCATCGTATTGTGGTCGAGAATGATACCGGCTTTCTCGTACCACCGGATGACTTGGACACCTTAACGTCACAGATTGAAAAGCTCATGCAAGACCCTGAATTAGCCGCGAAATATGGGCGACAGGGGCGGATTCATGCGTCACTTCACTTCAGCATCGAGCGGGAAGCTGCTGAGATTCAACAGGTTTACGAGATTTGTTGGACCGATAAGTCCATTAAGTCCATTTCTCAGAAGTAATCGAAGTTTTAATGGGGTTTGCGGTAGAAAAATATTGACAGAACATGGCTGTCACACTCTTGACTCCACAGCATTTAGTGTGCTACGAATAATCAACCACCATTAGCTGTGGTTTTTCTATGCGTTGCCCCAAATGCGGATGTCAGGAAGACCGCGTGATTGACTCTCGAGCATCACGCGAAGGGGCGACCATACGCAGAAGGCGTGAATGCACCAAGTGCAGTCATCGCTTCACCACTTATGAGGAAGTGGAACGCGAAGGTTTGATGGTGCTCAAGCGCGATGGCCGACGCGAGGAATTTTCCCGCGAGAAATTGCTTTCCGGTCTCAAAAAGGCCTGCCAGAAACGCCCAGTGCCGCTGCATGTCATCGAGGAACTCGTGGATAAGATCGTCGAGACCGTGAACAACAAATACGAAGGTGAAGTGCCCGCTGATTTTATCGGCACACTCATCATGGATGGTCTGCGCGCCACTGACGACGTCGCGTACGTGCGGTTCGCCAGCGTGTATCGCCGGTTTGAAGAAGCCACGGATTTTGTGCAGGAAGTAAAAAAACTGGAGGCGCAACAGTGATCGCGCTCGATTCAGATTACCTGCTCTTCCAACTCGCCAACGGCGAAAGCGTTCCATTCTCGTCGGAGATGATCTCCGTGGAGGTCACTGGTGAAACCGGCGCGTTCGACCAGGAATTTGTCAAACAGGCGGCCGCATCCGTCTTCCATTATTTTCGCGTTGAACTGGGTCGTGAAAGCGTGTCCGTGGGAGAATTCGCCGGCGCACTGGAAAAAGTCCTGCGCGGTTTTGCCGTCTGTACGCAGGTTGCGGAACCCAAGGCGGAAATCAACGTGTCGGAATTTGACCTGCGCCTGATCGCCGGTGAGAGCGGCACGGGCTGTGAATTATTTTTCTTCCCGCGCTTGCGTGACCAGCTTCGCTCTCAATTAGCGCAGTCGCCCCGCCTGCTGCGGTTTCGCGGCCTGCGCGGTTGTGTCAAAAAACTCGCTGGGGCGCGCCGCTGGTCGCCCAGTTGCCAGCGGTTGCATGACCGTATCATCGAATTCCTGCGCGGCTGTTTCAGCGTCGAAGCCAAACAGAACGCCTGCGCGTTGGTGGTGGAATAAACCGCCTGGCCGGAAATTCCCATTGTTAAATCTCTCCCTTGGGGGTTTAATTTTTCCCGCATATGATTCGCCTCTCCGTTTGCCGCCTTGCTGCCGCCATCATTCTCACCTGGGGGCCGCTTGGCACGGCGGGCGCGCAGGAGACCCAACGTCTGTTTCTCTCCGGTCATGGCAAGGACGACGCTGTGCCTTGGAACTTCCTTTGCACCACGGGTGCGCAATCAGGCTTCTGGACCAATATTCCTGTGCCGTCCAATTGGGAGTTGCAAGGCTTTGGCACGTTGAACTACAAAAAAGATGGAACCAACCCGCCTCCTGAAAGCGGACTCTATGAACATGATTTCCAGATTCCCGCCGATTGGGCCGGGCAAAGACTTTTCCTGGTGTTCGACGGGGTGATGACGGACACGAGCGCAAAGCTCAATGGCCAAGCCGTCGGTGAGACTCATCAGGGTGGATTTTATCAGTTCAAATACGAAGTCACGCCGTTCGCGAAATTTGGCGAGTCCAACAAACTGGAAGTCACGGTAGCCAAGCATTCCGCCAACAACACCGTCAACAAAGCTGAGCGCCTGGCCGATTATTGGGTCTTTGGTGGCATCTACCGCCCGGTTTCCCTCGAGGCCGTACCGCCGCAGTTCATCGACGATGTCGCCATCGATGCGAAAGCCGATGGCGAGTTCAAGATGAACGTGGTGCTTGATGGCGTGACGAATGCCGATACCGTGGAAGCCCAAGTCTACACATTGGATGGCAAAAAAATCACCAAGCCGTTCACAACCAATATTTATGGCAATGAGGTTATACTCCAAAAAAAGGTTCAGTCACCGAAACAATGGACCGCTGAGACTCCGAACTTGTATATCGTCCAGGTCCGTTTGAAACAAAGCGACCAGGTGTTACACCAGGTCGAGCAGCGCTTCGCCTTCCGCACGTTTGAAATTCGCGATGGCGATGGCCTTTACGTCAACGGCCAAAAAGTTGTCTTGAAGGGTGTGAACCGGCATTCGTTCTGGCCGGATTCCGGCCGTTGCCTGAGCGAAGCGGTCCATCGCCTCGATATCCAAAGCATCAAGGACATGAACGGCAACGCTGTTCGCATGTCGCACTATCCGCCCGATGCCCAGTTCCTGGATCTGTGCGATGAACTTGGCCTCTACGTACTCGATGAACTCGATAGTTGGCACAACCATTATGATACTGAGGTCGGCAAGAAGCTGGTGATGGAAATGGTCACGCGGGATGCAAATCATCCGTGCATTTTATTTTGGGACAATGGCGACGAAGGGGGCTGGAATACAAACCTTGACCGGTTTTTTGGCCAGTATGACTTGCAACAACGCCGTGTCCTGCATCCCTGGGCGGCGTTCAGCGGCCTTTGCACCGCGCATTATCTCGCGTACGACAAAGCGGAGATCGCCGCTTCCGGCACGAGGGTTTATTTCAAGTCACCTGATAAAGAGATTGCGGATACAAATGATTTGACGAAATACATCTACATGCCGACAGAATTCGCGCATGGCTTGTTCGATGGCGGCGCGGGTGCTGGCTTCCAGGACTATTGGAACATGATGATGAACCACGCAGATTGCGCTGGTGGTTTCATCTGGGCCTGGACGGATGATGGCGTGAAGCGACCGGACACCGGCGCGATCGACGTGGCGGGCAACCAGGCACCGGACGGTATTGTAGGCCCGTATCGCCAGCGTGAAGGAAGTTTTTATGCGATCAAACAGATCTGGTCACCGATCCAGGTCAGGCACGTTTTCATCACCAACAATTCTGCCACGGTCGAGATCAAAAACAATTTTGCCTTCACGGATGCGCACAGCTGTAAATTTGAATGGGAATTCCAATGGCTCCAGTCACCGCTTGGCCGTCCCGGGATGATTCGAAAAGAAAACGGCAAATCTCCAAAAATCTATCCGGGTGGCAGTGGAAAAATGACTCTCCGCATCCCAAGATTTTCGAGCCCGCCCGATGCCCTGGCCCTGCGCGTATTTGACCCGACTGGGCGCGAGCTATGGACTTACGTTTGGCCGCTGGGCAAAAAGGCCGTGGTGCCCCCGGGTTCCAGCATCGTAGCGCACGACGGAAATTTTGGCGGCCAGAACACCGGCACGGTCGAACTGAAAACCATGAATGTCTCCGCGCACATCGACCAGCAGACCGGACGGCTTACCGCAGTCGAACGTGATGGCGGAAAATTTTCTCTGCTCAACGGTCCGCGTGCCGCAAACACAAATTGCCTCCTCAAGAACGTTGCCTGGCAATTGCGCGAGGATGGCTGGCTGCGATGCGATTTCACGTATGCGGCCAGTGGAACGAACGATTACGTTGGCGTGGTCTTTGATTACCCGGAAAATCTGGTGAAGAGCAAATCCTGGCTGGGTAACGGCCCATATCATGTTTGGAAAAACCGGCTGGCCGGCGCCACGCTGGGTGTCTGGACAAACGCTTACAATAATACCATCACCGGTTACAAAGACTGGATCTATCCGGAATTCAAAGGCTGCTTCTCCGATGTGCACTGGCTGCAATTGCAAACGACCGAAGGGCTCGTCACCGTCGTACCGGAAAATATTCCCTTCGTACAGGTGCTCAACCTTGAATTTCCGCCGACCAATCTGGTCGGGCAGGCTTTTGCCAGATTGCCGCAATGCGGATTGGGCTTCCTGCAGGCTATCCCGCCCATCGGCAGCAAGTTCAAGCGCGCAGACCAATGCGGGCCGCAAAGCCAGCCGAACGTTGCGCACGGTGAATATTCCGGCTCGGTAAGTTTCTATTTCGGAAATCTGCCGGTCGATGCCGACAAAAAGCGCGCAAGGAATTAAACCAGCGCTGCCCGGATCTTTTCCGCATCGCTGGCCGGCTCCCGGCACTCGGTTCCCGTGCAGATATAGGCCAGAGCCCCGTTTTTGGCGGGCAAAGTCCGCGCAAAGGCTTCGACGGCCCCGACATTTCCCAAAACGACTTTGTTCGGCTGATACACCGAATGCGCCGCGTGGATCAACGCCTCGTGATTGGCCTCGCCAGCCACAACGACCCGGCGCGGTTCTTCGAGCCAGAAATCAAGGGCGCCCAACATGAACGGAACGCCCTGGGCAAATTTTTGCAGCCGGTTCGCGTTCAAATGCAAGGTAGTCTCCGCCGGTTGTTTGAAATCTGAGCGGTCCGTGATAGCCGCAAGTTTCAGCAGCGCGAAGGTGGCGACGGAATTCCCGGACGGCTCTGCGCCGTCATAATCGTCCTTCACACGTAAAATCAAGCCGCTCGCATCAGCGACGCTTTGCCAAAAACCGCCGTTCTCCGTGTCATAAAACTTTTTTATCATCGCTTCGGCCAGTTCGATGGCGAAATCCAGATGCGCTGGCTCAAGCGTGGCCTCGTAGAGATGGATAACGCCATCCAGCAGGAATGCATAACCCTCCAACAATTGCACGTTGTCCCGCTCACCGTCACGCCAGCGGTGAAAAAGTGTTTTTGATTTTTCATCCCACAATTTTTCGCGGATGAACTTCAGATTTTTCTCTGCCGCTGCACCGTAGTTTTTATCGCCCAGCACCGCGAATGCGCGGGCAAACGCGCCCAGCATGAGGCCGTTCCACGATGCCAGCACCTTGTCGTCGCGATGCGGCCGGATGCGCTTGTTACGCACTTCCGACATTTTCCTTTTGGCCGATTCCAGCAACGGCAGGTCAGCCGCCGGAATGTCCGGGTCTACGATGCTCAGCACATTCTGCCCGGCCAGCGGTTGCGGATGACTGTGGTCCACAAAATTTCCCTGGGCCGTAATCCCGTAGTAGCGTGCCGCCACGTTGAATTCCTCCGGCGCGAGCAATTTCGCGAGCTCATCTTTCGTCCAACAATAAAACTTTCCCTCGTGGCCTTCACTGTCCGCGTCTTCGGCGGAATAAAATCCGCCCTCCGGATGCGTCATATCGCGCAGCACATAATCCAAAATATCGCGTGCGGTCGCCGCAAACGTTTCCGAATCAGAAACCAGATAGGCATCCAGATACAATTGCACCAGTTGCGCGTTGTCGTAGAGCATCTTCTCGAAGTGCGGCACGAGCCATTCGGCATCCACCGAATAACGCGCAAATCCGCCGCCCAGATGATCGTGAATACCGCCCGCGGCCATGCGTTCGCAAGTGTGCAAGACCATGCGCATCGCGTCCGGGTCGCCAAAGCGTTTTGCATAGCGCAGCATCAGGCTGGGGATACTCGGTTGCGGAAATTTTGGCGCGCCGCCAAACCCACCGTGGCGCGGGTCATAGGCCTCTTTGAACAACATCCCGGCATGGCGTATCGCCTCAGCCGTCAAAGTTGCTCCGCCTGGCCCCTCACCGGTGATGGCCGCTTCCAGTCGCAGGTGAATGTCATTAGCCGATTCAACAACATCGTCGCGTTTGGTTTCCCAGACGTTTTGGATCTGTTGCAACAGATGCAAAAAACTGGGGCGCCCATGGCGGTTATCCGGTGGAAAGTAAGTGCCTCCGAAAAATGGCTTCAGGTCAGGCGTGAGAAAGACACTCAGCGGCCAGCCGCCGCTGCCAGTCGTGGATTGCACGAACGTCATGTAGATTTTGTCCACGTCCGGCCGCTCTTCGCGGTCGACCTTGATGCTGACAAAATGGGCGTTCAAGAATTTGGCGAACTCTTCGTTCTCGAATGATTCACGCTCCATGACGTGGCACCAGTGGCAGGTCGAATACCCGATGCTGAGGAAAATTGGTTTGTTCTCCGTCCTCGCTTTGGCGAACGCCTCCTCGTTCCACGCGAACCAACCCACCGGATTATGCGCGTGTTGCTGGAGGTAGGGAGATTTCTCCTGCGCGAGACGGTTCGTGTGCTGGTGTGCTGCCTTGGACATGCCACCGGGAACATCCAACATCCTACAGCCAAGCTCCAGAGAAATTTGGCGGCGCCTCAAATTGCCGCAACTTTCAGCGTTATTTTTGCCTGCACAACGTGTGCACGGGTTTTTTCATTTTTCGGAGGGTGCGAATTTGATGAATGGCCTATCTTCATTGTGTTTTATGCGCCTGACAGATTTTACAAAGAAAATGCTATTAGCGTGACCATCACAGTTACAAGATGGCAAGGGTGTGGTATAACTGAATTGTTTTGCCGGGAAACCGGCGCTGCTCTTTGAAAATAGGTTTACCCGTCAAATGGCTGATTAGTTAAATCAGTTAAATGGTCAGGTGTAGAGGCGCACTATTAACCACGTTCCAGGTGGGTGTGCGCGCCGTGCAGGATGGGAACTCTTGGTCAACTCACTACGTTCGCGGCGGGCAGAGGACTGCCCGCCCTACCGGATATCCGACCGATTCCGACTGTTTTAAGATATTTGAAGAAAAAACATACCCCCCCCCCGTGAAAATTAAGTATGAAAATGGTAATGAAATTGAACCGGTCGGTGGGCGAGAGATTCCCCACATCCGTCGGCTTGGAAAGCCAGCGCTACCGGAAGGCCGACTGATTCCGACCAATTCCGACCAATTCAAGGTTGTTTGCCAGGTAGCCATTTCACCGACCCCCTGTGGCCGGAGCTTTTTAATCGTTTCTACCAAATGGCTTGGTTAGGCTGGCATCATGTTGTCGGAAAAACCATGGAAACCCGAAGCCGTACTGTTTTTGTTCGGCGGGGTGTATCTATGCATCGTGGCCGGGTGGCTTCTGACCGGCGCGCTGTATCCCGCAGCCGCTAAATCCAATGAGATCACGTTCGGACGTGCCGCAGTTTCCATCTTGTGCTTCCAGGGCTCGGCACTGGTCATCATCGGTATCTTTGTGCGAAAACATCGTCTCACCTGGAGCGAAGCGTTCGGCTTTTTGACTCGACCGAAAGCGGCCATCCTACTGGGTTGTGCCGGCGCGGTCTTGTTCATGCCGGTCGGTTGGGTGCTGCAAAACTTGTCCGCCGTGATCTTGAAAATGTTCTCGCAAGAACCTGCTGAACAGGCGGCCGTGCAGGCTCTGGGAACTGTCCAAACATGGTCGGAATGGTTTTTCATGTTGGCGACCGTGATCGTGCTCGTGCCGGTCGTGGAAGAGATTCTTTTCCGTGGCATCCTTTACCCGCTCATCAAACAGACCGGCTTTCCCCGGCTCGCGCTTTGGGGTGTCTCGTTATTTTTCGCGGCGATGCATTTCAACGTGATGATTTTCCTGCCGCTGTTTGCCCTGGCCATGTTGTTGACCCTGCTTTACGAACGGACTAATAATCTGCTGGCGCCGATCACCGCCCATAGCCTGTTCAATGCGTTAAATTTCGCGTTGTATTACATCCTCCAGAAGTATCAATGAACGAATTTGAACTCATCGCCCGGCTGGTGCCATCGCTGCCCACGAACGATTCCGTCGTCGTCGGCGCCGGGGATGACTGCGCCGTGCTTGACCTGGGCGCGCCGGACAATCTCGTTCTGTTCAAGACTGATGCGGTCGTGGAAGGCATCCATTTCACCCGTGAGACACCGCCGGAAAAGATCGGTCGCAAAGCGCTCGCCCGCTGCCTTAGCGATATCGCCGCCATGGCCGGAACGCCAACAGCCGCGCTGGTCACCATCGGCCTGCCTTCGATCGATGTCGGGTTTGTGGAAAAGATTTACTCCGGGATGAATGCGCTGGCCAAACAGCACGGCGTGGCCATTGCCGGTGGCGAAACGACGACCAATCCGGAGCGGGTTTTCATCTCCATCGCGCTCATCGGCACGGTTCCGCGCAATAAAACCATCCTGCGTTCCGGCGCGAAAACCGGCGATGCGATCTTTGTGACGGGCGAGCTCGGCGGCTCACTCGCGGGTCGCCATCTAGAATTTGAGCCGCGCCTCGCTGAAGCCCGTTGGCTGGCGGAAAATGTTTCCATCCACGCGATGATCGATCTGAGCGATGGTCTCGCGGGCGATCTGCGGCACATCTTGAATGCCAGCCTTGTCGGCGCGGAACTGCTGAAGAGTGCGGTGCCCATCAGCCGCGCGGCCAAACTGGCGGCCAAAGCCGGTGACGCCGCCAAGCCCGCTTTCGCTGCCGCGCTGACCGATGGCGAGGATTTTGAACTGCTGTTCACCGTCGCCAGCAAGGATGCGGTGAAATTATTGGATGCCTGGAAGAAACAGTTTCCGGAAGTAAAACTGAGTTGCATCGGGAAGATCGTCGCGGGCGATGGCATCATCATCAGAGACAAGACCGGCTCGCATAAATTGAGCGCCAATGGCTACGTTCATTTCAAATAGTCCGGCCGAGACCGAATCGCTCGGCGAACGTTGGGGCCACACGGCACAACGCGGCTGGGTCATGGCGCTGACGGGCGACCTGGGCGCGGGCAAAACACAACTCGTCAAAGGCATCGCGCGCGGGCTGGGCGTGACGCAACGCGTGCATTCGCCCACGTTCACGCTGGTGAATGAATACAGCGGCGGACGTTTGCGATTGTTCCACCTGGACCTGTACCGGCTGGAAACCCGCGAACAGATCCTGTCCGCCGGCATCGATGAATTTTTGCAACCGGAGGGCGTCGCGGTCATTGAATGGGCGGAAAGACTGGAAAGCGGCATGATGAGCGATGGCAACATCATCAAAGTGAAGATTGAGATCACCGGCGAGACGGAGCGGAGGATTGTCTATGAAGATTCTCGCGCTTGATTTTTCCTCACCGCAACGCAGCGTCGCCGTCACCGATGGCAGCGAGGCCGTTGCCGAACTGGTTGACACCGGGAGCCAGGGGATGCAGGCGTTCGGGATGATTGAAAATGCTTTGCGCCAGGCCAACCTGGAGCGCGAGCAGATCGAGTGCATCGTGATTGGGCTGGGACCTGGTTCCTATACGGGCATCCGCTCAGCGTTATCCATCGCGCAAGGCTGGCAGATTGGGCGCGGCGTGAAGTTGCTAGGCATCAGCAGCGTGGAAGCCATCGCCCACGAAGCGCAGGCGGAAAAGATTCATGGCAAAGTGAATATCATCGTGGATGCACAACGAAGGGAACTTTATCTCGCGACCTATCAGATTTCGGCGAACGAATGCGTTGAGGCCAAGCCACTGCACATACTCGCCCGCTCGGAGTTTTCCAACAACGCCAGGGAGACCGAAATTTTTGTGGGACCGGAAGTCACCACCTGCTTTCCATCCGGCAAAACCTTGTTTCCACGCGCGGCGACGCTGGCAAGGCTGGCAAAAGCACGCACTGATTTTGTTGCCGGTGAAAAACTTGAACCGATCTATTTGCGCGAAACAACCTTTGTGAAGGCCCCGCCTTTGCGCATAATTTCCTGACCACTACATGAAAGCCGCTGTTCTCCATGGAAAAGAAGATGTCCGCGTCGAGGAAATTTCCCCGGCTGCGCTCAAGCCCGGCGAAGTGCGTATCCGCATCGAGGCTGCGCTCACCTGCGGCACGGACCTGAAAGTATTTAAGCGAGGTTATCACGCGAAGATGATCGTACCGCCCGCCGTGTTCGGCCACGAGTTGGCAGGCGCAATCGGTGAAACGGCCAGCTCCGCCTGGGAAATCGGGGAACGCGTTGTGATGGCGAATTCCGCACCGTGCGGGCATTGCTTCCATTGCAAAGCCGGGCAGGAAAATTTGTGCGACGACTTGTTGTTCCTGAACGGTGCTTACGCCGAATCCATCGTGGTTCCGGCGCGTATCGTTGAGAAGAACATGCTGCGGCTGAAACCGGAAACCTCGTTTCGCGATGCCGCGCTGGTCGAGCCGCTGGCCTGCGTTGTCCAGGGTATTGAGGATACGAAATTGCGCGCCGGACTAAATGTGCTGGTCATCGGCTCGGGACCCATTGGGTTGATGTTCACCATGCTGGCGACGAACCTGGGGTGCAACGTGGTCGTGATCGGACGTGGTGAAAAGCGTTTGGAAGCTGCACGGCGACTGGGCGCGAAAGAAGCCGTGGACGTCAACAACCATGTCTCGCTTGAAGCCAGCATGAAACAAAGATTTGACGCGGTCATCGAAGCGGTCGGGAAACCGGAGACGTGGGAGATGAGCGTGAAACTGGTGCGTAAGGGTGGTACGGTGAATTTCTTCGGCGGCTGTCCCTCCGGCACCACGGTGACACTGGACACGACATTGATCCATTATTCGAATCTCGCGCTGCTCGCGAGCTTTCATCATACGCCGCGCACCATCCGTCGCGCGCTGGAACACATCGAGGCGGGCATCATCCGCGCGGAAGACTTCGTAGATGGTGAATGCGCATTGAGCAAACTGCCGGAGCTGTTCAAGTCCATGACGGCGGGAAACCGCGTCGTGAAAACGATGATTGACGTGAGGCGTTAAGCCTCAGTCTTCTTTGCCGCTTTCATGTGCCGGTGCACGAAGAAATAGTACAGCCCGCCCAGCACGAGCATGATTCCCGCGAGCCAGATGGCGATACGATGATATTCGCCCTTCATGACTTGTTCGTCCTGGCCCATCTTCACGCCCAGCCAGCACAACACCGAACACCAGATAGCCGAGCCCGCGATGGTGAATAGTGAATACTTCAGATAACTCATCCGCACGACGCCAGCGGGAATCCCGATAAGATGCCGCACGACGGGGAGCAACCGGGAAATGAAGATGCCCATCGCGCCGTAATGCGATGCCCACCGTTCCGCACCCTCGATCTTTTCCGCTGAAACAAAAAAGTAATTTCCATAGCGCACCATGAACGGACGCCCCGCCACGCGTGACACCCAATACATGATACTGGCCCCCAACCATGAACCGACAGTGCCCGCGAGCACGATGCCCCAGAGCGTCAATGGGAGCTGGCCGGTGTTGGCCAGATGCGCCGCCGGAGGTATCACAATCTCGCTCGGCAACGGGAAGATCGAGCTTTCCACCGCCATCATCAACAGCACGGCCCAATAACCAAGGTTTTGCAACGCGGCGTTATACCAGTCTGTCAGGTGCTGAATGATTTGGTGCATCGCGCGTGGTTATAGCGGAAACACGGGCGTGATTGACAGAATATTATTCTGCGCGCGGCTCAGTCCGGATTTTTGGCCTGTTCCTGATAGAACTTCTGGACCTCATCCCAAGTGGCAGGTTGGGGCCACACCCAATCCGGCGCTTTGGGATTTTGCCAGAATAAACTCGCGGGCCTTCCGTTGCTCATCGCGGGATGGCCGCCGTCATCAACTCCATCCGGGCCGATGGAATACAAGAGAAATGTCCCATCATCGTTTGGATGATAACGGAATGGCTCACCATTCTCGGGATCCAGCAAGGCCCCGGGAAGAAATTCAGGAACCAGTGCATCCAGGGCTCCCGGATATTTTCCATGCCTGATCTGATAGCGTTTGAGCGCGATGGCGGTCGCCATCACCCGGCAGGCCGTTTCGGCGGTCACCGTCCTGCGCAGGGAAAGAGAAAGCGTGGAGATCGATCTGGAAAGCAAAGTATGCAGATCGCCATTCATGGAAGAAATGAAGACCTGGAACGCGTCGTCCATTTTCCCGACATGAAGCCGGGCAAGGCCGGCCGCTTCATTCTGCAAAGCGACCCGGAAAGAACCGTTGGTCGCCACGATGTGTGCGGTTTCGTTCAACACGTCATAACCCTTGAGCAAGCGTAACTCATCGGTGTATGACCACCAATATTTCCACAGGAAAATTTGACCGGACACTTTTAGCCGGTGGAAAATGCCGGGCGGTTTTGACGGCTCATCACCATCAAATTGTTTCTCAAGTTCCTGCACACCCTCGAAGTGCCGTTGAACTTCTTTGCTAGAACTCCGGTATTTGTTCGCAGTGAACTCTCCCACGATGCGTTCCATAGCAAGAACGTGTTCACTTGACCGGGCGAATTCGAGATTGAGCCATTGGTCCTGCAACGGGGCAAGCTGTTCATCGGTCAACCCGGGAGATTGCAACAGCTCCCAATCATCGGAAAAAGCAATGCTGGCCATGGCCATGCGGACCAACTCTGAGATCTCCAATCGTTCGTCGCGCAAGGCACGCACGAGCGCGAGCGTTGCGGATATCCACCGGGCAGCAGATGCAGGATCGCCGCGATGAAGATCCGACAACGTTGCAGCAGAAAGAAGCATCGCCGCTCTTTTCGCCTGCACGAGGTACAGGTTCGTAGGGACCATCGCATCGATACCGTGTTCAAAATTGAGGTAAAAATCCAAGTCTGGCCGGGCCATGATCTGCTCGAGTGCGTCCAAGGTATTGGTTTCCTGTGCGAGAGCACGAATGACCTCATCCCATGAATTGGTCGTGTCATAGCCACGTGCGTCGGATTGGCGGAAGCAAACCATCGCTTTGCCGGGCGCAACCATTTTCATGGCCGTGTAAGAATGGCTGGCAAAGAAGTCGTTCTCGTCATCCAGAAAGACACTGGCCTGGCAAAGGACGTCGGCACTGTTTTGTTCTGGCGGTACCGACGGGGCTAGCGCCTGGGACAATTCCATCGGGAAACCTTTGGCCTTGAGTTCTGTCTTATAGGACTCGACCGCGGCGCGCAGTTGGTAGTGATGGATAACGGCACCGAGAATCAGCGTGAATAGCAGGCAGCCAATAACGATGAGCGTTTTCCAAAGGCGCTTCATTGATTGCCCCATGATGCTGCTTGGGGTCGCCAGTATAAATTACAAAATGAAGTCTTAATGGCAAGCCCACGACGCTGGAGTGGACTTATTTCGAAGGATCCGTCTTGGGGCGTTCCGCTTTGGCTGGCTCGGTTTCCTCCAGCACACCATCGGCAAACTCAGGGTAAAGTTGCTTGATGCAATCCGGGCAGAGGCCGTGGCTGAATTCGATATCTGCGCGCTGCACGATGTAGGTCTCGATCTGGTTCCAATAGCCCTTGTCATCGCGTATTTTTTTGCATCCGCCGCAGATGGGCAGCAGGCCGCTCAAGATCTTCACGCGGGCCATCGCTTCATCCACACGCTTTTGCAATTCCCGTTCGTGTGCCTGCAATCGATGGATGCGAATACGATAGGCCGTCATCGCAATTCCGCCGCCCGAAAAAAGCAACAAGAGGGGAAACCAGGCTGTTTGATAGAACCGCGGTTTGACTTCAAAGGCGAACGACGCGCCGGTATCGTTCCAAATTCCGTCATTGTTGCAGGCGATGACGTGAAAGCGATAGGAACCCGGAGGCAGGCTGGCGTAATGGACAAAGCGACGCTGGCCGGCATCCACCCAGGTGGCATCCATGCCTTCGAGCTGGTATTTGAATCTCACTCGTTCCGGGGCGACGTAACTCAGCGCGGTATAATGTATTTCCAGTTCGCTGCGACCCGGCGGTATTTGGACCCGTTTATCGACCGGTTGTTCCTCCCGGTTGACCTGGACACTTTCGATATACACCGGCGGCACACTGTGATTCACGGTCTGGTTGCCCGGACTGACCACGACCAATCCTTTCAAAGAGCAGAACAAAAGATTTCCCGCATTGTCCAGGCAGGCGCTGGGCTGGGTGCCTGATACCAGCGAAGCCGTGCGTAATCCGTCACGATACCCAAGGGACATCCCTTCAATGTGGCGTTGTTTTCCATCCGCCACCGCGTCGAGATCGGCCTGGAGAAACCGGCCAATCCCCTTGCCACTGCTCAACCAGAATGCGCCGTGGCCATCATCAATGACGTTGAATATGTAATTATCCGGCAGGCCGTCTTCGCCGTGGAAGTTAAAAAAATTCCCATACTTGTAACGGCTTAATCCATCACGAGTGGAAACCCAGAGGACCTCATTGGTGTCCATGTATAACGAAGTGACGCGGTCATTGGCCAGTCCCTCTTTAGTGGTGAAATTGGTGAATTTTCCATCCTGATACCGGCTTAATCCACCACTGGTGCCGACCCAAAGCGCTCCCTGCCGGTCGCTCAGGATGGCCCGGATCTGATTGTTGACCAGGCCATCTTGCGTCCGAAGAACCGAAGTTTTCCCATCTACCAACTGGAACAAACCGTCACCGTCAGACCCTATCCACATCGCGCCCTGGCTATCACGGGCAATGGCTTTGATATCAAAAACTTTTTTCCATCCGGGAACCTGTGTCAGTTGATCGTCATGCACGATGTACAGCCTTCCCCCTGCAGCGATCCAGATTTGGCCGGATTGGTCCTCGCCGATGGCCGTCACGGTCGGAATAGGATTTCCATCAACCTTCGTGTAGGCAGTCACTTTTCCACCGCTGATACGGGCGAATCCAAGATAAACCCCCACCCAGATGTCCCCGCGCCGGTCACGGTACACACAGCGAGTGCTGTTCTCCGGCAATCCGTCTTCGGTGGTCACCATTCGCACAGATACACTGCGCAACCGGACCAATCCGTTCGCTTCGGTCCCCAGCCAGAGGTTGCCCTCCGAATCAGTGACCATGCTGAGGACCAGCCCCAGTTTGGCGCGTGCCTCGGGCGTGGCCAGCGTCTCAAACGTTCCATTACTCAGGCGCAGCAGGCCGTCACGCGCTCCCATCCATAGTGTGGCTTGCTTGTCTTCGTAGATGGCGCCAGGTCGGTTGCTGTTATGGTCATCCCGCGTATAGACAGTTAACTTTCCATCTTTCCAGCATTTGATCTTGGAACTCTCAAAAGTCATCCACAACGCTCCATCCGGCCCGCTTGTCATACTGTCCAGTCGCCCATCGCCATCATCCACTACCGTCGGTTCCGTGATGAATTTGCCATTGAAGAAGCGGTTCAATCGTCCGCCCGATGCGGCAAAGACCCCTTGAGGCGAACTGGCACAGATCGCCGTCACAAAATTATTCGGCAGGCCATCTTGCGTAGTATATGCCGTAAAGGCCCCTTTCGAATAACGTCCAACCCCCCGCGGCGTGGCAAACCAGATATTGCCCAATCGATCCTTGTCCATTTTCCGGATGGAATCATCCGGCAAACCGTTCACAGTGGTGAAAGTGGTGAAGCTTCCGTCCTTATAGCGGGTCAATCCACCGCCATACGTGCCGATCCACAAAGCGCCCTCATCGTCTTCTATCAAACATCCTACTTCGTCGTCCTTCAGGCTCCCACTACGGATGTCGAAGGTGGTGAAATTGACGCCGTCAAATCGGACCAGTCCATTCGCAGTACCCAGCCAGAGATAACCATCGCGCGTCTGGACGATGGCCCGAATGCGGCTTTGCGGCAATCCATCCGAGCTGTCCCAGGTATCAATGCCGTATTGCGTGAGCGGCAGCGGAGGGGATTGATCGGCGGCATGTATGATTGATGTCCGAAGCGAAACGAAAATGATAAGAAACAAGACCAACCCCAGGGCGGCATATTTCAGCTTCATTATCGCGGCGTGTAGCATGTAACTAATAAATCAACACCCCATCCATTCAATCCCGTGAATTCGCAGGCAGGACCTTTACGGCACAATGGAGGCGGTCTGGTAGAAACTAATCCAATCTCACGAATAAAGGCGGCTCTTTCTTGTTATTCTTCGGACAAGTATTGCGCTTCAGCAAAATATTTCCAGCGCTTGGCAGCTTTCGCATGCTTTGCGCAAAATATCAGGCTGCCTGTCTGAAGTTCCTATCCCTTGAGAAAATAATTCCGTTGCTTGTCGCTGATGGGCATTTCCAGTTTTTCCATCACCGCCAGCATGTCTTCCCAGACTTTGCGTTTTTCGCTCATCGCCTGGTTGCGCAAGAGATAAGCCGGATGAAACGTGGGCATGAACGGCGTGCCGCGATACGTTTGCCATTGCCCCCGCAGCTTCATGATGCCAACCGGCTTGCCCAGCAGCCCTTCCACGGCCGTGCCACCAAGGGCAACGATAACGCGCGGACGGATCAAATCGATCTGCTCGTGTAAATACGGAATGCACGTCGCCATCTCATCGGTGGTAGGCTTGCGATTGCCCGCCGCCTGGCCCGGGGTATCCGGCCGGCACTTTAAGATATTTGCGATATAGACGTCGCGCCGGCTCAATCCAGTGGCCTGGATTATTTTGGTCAACAGTTCGCCGGCGCGCCCTACAAACGGTTCGCCCTGCTCATCTTCATCCGCACCCGGCGCTTCACCCACGAACATCAATTGGGCATTAATGTTGCCCACTCCAAATACCGTGTTCTTGCGCGACGAAGCCAGGTTGGGACATTTGACACAGACCGCCACCCGTTCCCGTAATGCTGCAAAAGCTGCCGCTTTCGCCTGCGGATCAAGCGTTGGAACTGCCACCGGTATTTCGGCCGGCATGGAAATCAAGGGCGCCTGTGGCCCGCGCGCTGAAGTTGGGCTGGTGGTCTCCAACTTTTTCGGCGCATCAGCCTGGACGTTCCTGGCATCTGGCGTCGCGACCACACGTGGAGCCGGCTGCGCCAATGCACGAAGCGTTTCCGGTGTTACTGAAACATGCCGGACGCCCCGGGATTTCAGCCCTTCCAGATGTTGGATGGTGGCATCCAGAAGTTGGTTGTAAGCGTCGGACATCGCAGGCATCGTAGCGGGAATGAGCCGCAGCACAAAAAGTAATTATTCACAATCAGCATCGATGCCTCGTTACCTTTCCTGAACTTTTTTCGTCTAAGCCACCAGTGACCTCACTCAATTCCAGTTCGCCTCTCAAAAATCTCCTGACGTTCATCATCACGGGGTTGTTTTGCCAAAATATTTTAGCCACTGACATGCCTGTGACTGTGGCGGAGAATGACAACAGTTTCATTCTCGATAACGGCATTGTAACGGCACGCGTGTCCAAGCAGTCGGGCGATTTGACTTCACTAAAATACAAAGCGCTTGAGCTGCTCCAAAATGGTGGCGGACGCGGGAATGCTTATTGGTCGCACGACGCTTCGCGCGGCGAACATGTGACGGCGATCACGATCGATCCGGCGTCCAACGGAGGAAAAATGGGCGAGGTTTCGGTCAAGGGCATTGGCGGTGGCAACCAAATGGGCAGTGGTCCGGGCGGAAGCGTGGTTGCTGACATTGAAATCCGTTACGCCCTCAGCAAAGGCGATTCGGGCGTTTACACGTATTCTATCTTCAGCCATCCGACGAATTATCCCGGCACCTCGCTTGGTGAAGCGCGTTTTTGCGCCAAACTGAACGATGACATCTTTGATTGGATGACCGTGGACAAGAGCCGCAACATGAAGTTGATTTCGACCTACGACTGGAACCACGCCACGCAGTTGAACATGAAGGAAGTACGCCGGATGAATAGCGGCATCTATCAGGGCCAGGTCGAACATAAGTACGATTACTCGGCGAACCAATTTGAGACGCTGGCCTGGGGCTGGTCCAGCACCGCAAAAAATGTCGGCATCTGGTTCGTCAATCCATCCGTCGAATATCTGAGCGGCGGGCCGACCAAATTTGAGCTTTCCGCGCATCGCGATGCGACGTTCAACACCAATGCATTGGACGCGCCCGCACCGCCCTGCCTGTTGAATTATTGGCGCAGCAGCCATTACGGCGGCAGCATATGCACCGTTTCAAACGGCGAGGAGTGGACCAAAGTCATCGGTCCGTTTCTCATCTATTGTAATTCAGGCAAAAGTCCCGATGCGATGTGGAAAGACGCCCTTGCCCGTTCCGGCAAAGAATCAAAAGCGTGGCCGTTCGATTGGGTGCAAGGCGTGGATTATCCGCACAAGGCTGGACGAGCCACCGTGAAGGGACAAATAATTTTAAAGGACCCGCAGGCGCCCAACGTGAAGATGGGCAATCTGCTGGTCGGTCTTTCGGCACCGGATTACACGCCGCCCCGCATAAACCGCGGTGGTGGCGGATTCGGCCTTTTTGGCGGAGGCGAAGACGAAGCTGCCAGCACCAACGCCACGCTGAACGGCCTGGCCAACACCAATTTTAATAACGGCGACGGGTTCGGCAGACGGCGCGGCTTTGGGGGAACCAACGGTTTTGGAGGCACAAACGGCTTTGGTGGCGGGCGGTTCGGCCGGCGCGGGCGCGGTGGATTCGGATTCGGCGGAACAAACGGCTTCGGCGGCTTTGGCGGTTTCGGCCTGCCGCGCATAGTGGAATGGCAGAGCGATGCGAAGCATTATGAGTTTTGGGTCCACGCCGATGCGCAAGGGCGCTTTTCCATCCCGAACGTGCGCCCTGGCAATTATACGCTGCATGCCATCGCGGATGGTGTGCTCGGTGAATTTGTTTTGACGAATGTGACGATCGAAGCCGGGAAGAAATTAAACCTCTCAAAATTGGAATGGAAGCCCGTCCGCTATGGAATGCAGCTTTGGGACATCGGCATCCCGAATCGCAATGCTTCGGAGTTTTTCAAGGGTGACGATTATTATCACTGGGGCTGGTATATCGAATACGCAAAATTATTCCCTGAAGACGTGAATTATGTCATCGGGGCAAGCGATTACCGGAAAGACTGGTTTTTTGAACAGGTCCCGCACAACGATGACCTCACCAACACCAATGGCACCAGCCGTGGCCGGGCGACCACATGGACAGTCACCTTTTACCTGTCCGGCGCCCCTCACGGCAATGCGACCTTACGCCTGGCGATCTGCGGTTCCGGCACGCGCAGCATCGTCGTGGACGTGAACGACAAGCCCACTGGCTCTATCGCCGCCCCGGCTTACAACGCCACCATCAATCGCGATGGCATCGAAGGCTCATGGTCGGAACGCGACCTCTCGTTCGATGCGTCATTGATGACGGCCGGCAAGAACGTTCTCTCACTAACGATTCCGGCAGGTGGCCTGACCAGCGGCATCATCTACGATTACATCCGGCTTGAGCTGGATGAGTCGGCGCCGCCGCCCAAAGTAGTTGCTGCCGTCGCTCCGGCCAGCAATCCATAGGAAGCTGGCAGATTTGACAAACCGCTGCTTCATCATCCGCTTGCGCTTGTGAGTGAACGGAACGTAAAATCCCTCGGTTTAGCCAAATCCTTTTATGAAATGGTTTCCAGTTCGTGACTTCGGCCTTCGGCTGATCCTGATTCTCGTCATTCTCCGCGTAGTCGTGATGACCGGCAATTGCGCCTCTATCACGCTCAATGAGCTTCGTTGCGAGCATCTGGAAAATCCACTTGGCATCGATGTGTCACAACCGCGATTGAGCTGGATCTTGAATTCGACTGAGCGCGATCAACACCAAATCGCCTATCAGGTTCTTGTGGCCTCCAGCGAGAAGGGTTTGGCTGAAAATAAAGGTGATTTGTGGGACAGCGGTAAAGTCACCTCGGACCAATCCATTGAAGTCAATTATGTGGGAGCGACGCTCTCATCGATGGAGCCATGCTTTTGGAAAGTGCGTATGTGGGACAACGGCGGCCATGCTTCCGCGTGGAGCAAGCCAGCGCACTGGAGCATGGGCTTGCTCGCCACAAACGATTGGAAAGGAAAATGGATCGGCCTCGATGGCGAGGACGCGCTCAAATTTCTCGCAGGTACGAGTTGGATATGGTCATCAGCTAACGCAGAAAATAGCGCCCCTGCCACGACTAATTATTTTCGCCGTGTGGTCACCATTCCTGCCGGACGCCAAATCAAACGCGCGCTCTTTCAATATACCGGCGACAACGATTGTAATGGCTCCATCAACGACCTCGGCCTCGGTGTACGCAATAACTTCCACACCGTGAAGTACAACGACATCACCACGCGTATCGAGCCGGGCAAGACCTACGCGTTTTGTCTGGTTGGTCACAATATGAATGACGGCAAGTCAGCGGGCGTGGTTGGACTTCTCGAGATCGAATTCACCAGCGGCGATCCCTTGTTTATTCCGACAGATGAACAATGGAAAGTTTCAGATAAAGAAATCGCTGGCTGGACTAAACCCGACTTTGATGATTCCAACTGGCAGCCAGCAAAGAAACTTGGGCCGGTCGGGATGCAACCATGGGGCGACGTACGGAGCGGTGATGATCACCGGCTCGCCGCGCGTTACCTGCGCAAAGAGTTTTCCGTCGAGAAAAAAGTCGAGCGCGCCACAGTTTATTATTCCGGCCTCGGCTTGTCCGAACTGTACCTCAACGGGAAAAAAGTGGGCAACCACGTCCTCTCCCCTGGTGGCACGGAATATCCCAAGCGGGTTTTCTATGAGACATTTGATGTGACTAAACAATTGCGCAACGGCGCAAACGCCATGGGCGTCATTCTCGGCAACGGACGCTTCTACGCCATGCGCAACAGTGTCTATTCCGGCATGCCCACGTACGGCTTCCCAAAATTGCTGCTGCAACTCCACGTGGAATACACCGATGGCTCGACCGCCGATATCATCAGCGACGAATCATGGAAACTCACCACCGAAGGGCCGATCACCGCGAACAATGAGTACGACGGTGAGGAGTATGATGCCCGCAAAGAGTTTTCTGGTTGGGATGGGGATGGTTTTGACGATTCCAAATGGCAACCCGCCCAACTTGTTTCCGCTCCATCCGGAGCCCTCCACTCTCAAGATATTGACCCGATTCGTGTTACGCAAACGTTAAAGCCAGTCTCAATCACGCAAATTAAGCCAGGAAACTTCATTTTTGACATGGGTCAGAATATGGTTGGTTGGTGCCGTCTTACGGTTCGCGGGCCGGCTGGGACTGAGGTTTCGCTTCGCCATGCCGAAACCCTTAATCCCGATGGCTCGCTGTATTTCGCGAACCTCCGCGGCGCACGCGTCACGGATACTTATACGCTCAAGGGTGGAAGCACCGAGACCTACGAACCACGTTTCACCTACCACGGCCTCCGGTATGTCGAAGTCACTGGCTTTCCCGGCCCGCCCACACTTGATTCCCTGACCGGTTGTGTCGTCAACGATGATCTAAAAACTGCCGGCGAATTTGAATCCTCCAATCCCCTGCTCAATCGCATCTACCATAATGTCGTCTGGGGCACGCGTGGAAATTATCGCAGCTTCCCCACCGATTGCCCGCAACGCGACGAACGCCAGGGCTGGCTCGGCGATCGTTCCGAGGAATCACGTGGCGAGATGTACCTGTTCGACAACAACGCCTTCTATGCAAACTGGCTTCAAGACATCGCCGATGCCCAAAAAAATTCTGGCAGCGTGCCGGATGTCGCGCCGTCTTATTGGCCTATCTACAATGACGATGTCACCTGGCCGAGCAGTGGCGTCATCATTCCGAATTCCCTCTACCGTCAATTCGGCGACGTCACCGCCGTCGCTGCCCATTACGACAGCGCGAAGAGATGGACCACCTACATGCTCGGCTTTGTGACGAACGGGATCATCGACCGCGATCAATACGGCGATTGGTGCGTGCCGCCGGCTGACCCGAAGGAGATCCACACCACCGACCCCACGCGCATCACCAGCAAGGAGTTACTTGCAACGTCCTATTTTTATTTCGACCTCCGCCTGATGCAACGTTACGCGGACCTGCTTGGGAAAACTGATGACGCCACGCGTTTCGGCAAGCTGGCCGATGAGATGAAAGCCGCGTTCAACCAGCATTTCCTCAATCGCGAACTCGGCCAATACGACAACGGCACGCAGACCTCCAGTGTCCTCCCGCTCATGTTCGGCCTCGTGCCAGATGACATGCGCGCCAATATTTTCCAACACCTCGTCAATAAGATCGAAAGGGAGACCCATGGCCATATCGGCACCGGCCTCATCGGCGGGCAATATCTCAATCGCGTTTTGTCCGACAATGGCCGTAGCGATCTTGCCTATACCATCGCCACCCAGACCAATTATCCCGGCTGGGGTTACATGGTGGAGCATGGCGCGACGACCATTTGGGAATTGTGGAACGGTAACACGGCCGACCCTTCAATGAACTCCGGCAATCATGTCATGCTAGTCGGCGATCTCGTCATCTGGCTCTATGAAGACCTGGCTGGCATCGCGCCGGATATCGAGCATCCCGGCTTCAAACACATCATCATGAAGCCACAACCCGTTGGCGACCTGAAGTTCGTCAAGGCCACCCACCAATCGCCTTACGGCCTCATCACCAGCGAATGGCATCGTGACGGCGGGAAATTTGATTGGCAGATCGAGATTCCTGCGAACACCACGGCCACCATTTACATTCCGGCGCCGGACACCGATTCCGTGCGTGAAGGAAATACCGCTGCCAATAAAGCAGTCGGTGTGACATCCTCGCGTTACGAAAACGGTCGCGCTGTGTTTGAATTGACCAGCGGCAAATATCATTTTATCAGCGAATGAAATTCACAAAGGTTATTTTCTACATACTGGCTGTTGCGGTGACAGCAGGCTGCGCCAGCGTCCCGCACGGGACACCAATCGTTAAGTCCGAATTCATTTTCACCAACGCACCATTCCCGTCCTGTCACGCCTCGACCATCGTGGAGACCAAAGATGGCCTCGTCGCCGCGTGGTTCGGCGGCACCGCCGAGCGCAATCCGGATGTCTGCATCTACGTCTCGCGCCTTGTGAATGGCCAATGGACGCCGCCCGTTGCCGTCGCTGATGGCGTTGGCTTCGAGACCAATCGCCTGCCCACGTGGAACCCGGTTCTGTTCCAGCCGCGCAACGGTTCTTTGCTGTTGTTCTATAAAGTCGGCCCCAAGCCTGCGGAATGGTGGGGCATGATGAAGACATCCACGGATTGCGGCAAAACCTGGTCAGATGCCCGCCGGTTGCCGGATGGCATTCTGGGGCCCATCAAAAACAAACCTGTCCAGCTTCCCAATGGCGACGTTCTTTGCGGCAGCAGTACTGAAGGCACAAACGGGTGGCATGTGCATTTCGAGCGTACCAGCGATTTTGGCCAGACGTGGACGAGCACCGGCTGGGTCAATGGCACCAACATTGGCGCTATCCAGCCCAGCATTCTGTTCCATAAGCACGGTGAACTCCAGGCCGTTGGCCGCACCCGGAACGAGAAACTATTTACCATCTCATCGCCTGACAACGGCAAGACCTGGGGCGAAATGTCGCTCTCTAGCCTGCCGAATCCTGATTCCGGCACCGATGCCGTCACGTTGCGCGATGGTCGCCAACTTTTGGTCTATAATCACAACACCCGTGAAGGCTCGAACAACAAAGGCCGGAGTCCGTTGAATGTCGCCATTTCGAAAGATGGAAAAAACTGGTTCGCCGCACTTGTACTGGAAGATGCGCCGGATGCCCCGAACGGTTTCGCTTACCCCGCCGTCATCCAGACCAGCGATGGCCTCGTTCACATCACCTACACCTGGGAACGCAAGAGCATCAAACATGTCGTGCTCGACCCAAAGAATTTGACCGTGCGCCCTATCGTGAACGGCGAATGGCCGAAGTGAGCGGAGATTTATTTCAACACTTTAACCCGTTTGCCCAGCATCCCCAGGATATCATGCGCGCCTGGCACCTTTAGCCAGAGCGTCACGCCCAGATACAACAATCCTCCGACAGTCATCGGCACAAAAACCTCTCCCAGCCTGTGCGAAAACGTCGCGTGCCCTACGTGCAACTCCCAGTAGACCCGCAGGCAATAAGCCACCTCGCCCGCCAGCACTGCCGCGGCCAGAGACGCCGCCATATTTCGCCACAGATCAACAGCCTCCATTCCGGACAGCTTTTTCCGCAACGCAAATGTGAGCAGCCACACGTTGAAGAGGGCGCTCAGAGTATTGGCGGTGGCCAATCCGGCTTCCCGATAGCCGCGCACCAGCCAAAGCCCAAAAATGAGGTTCAAGATGACGCAAACGATGCTCACTTTCATGGGCGTCTTGATGTCGTTGAGCGCAAAAAAGGCGCGCGCAAGGATGTTGTTCATCGAAAACATGAGCAGTCCAGGCGCGAGGCACATCAGCGCCAAAGAAACGCGTCCGGTGGCCGACGGCCCAAATTTCCCATGTTGGAAGATCAATCGCACGATGGGTTCGGCCAGCACAAATGCCATGGCCGCCGCGATGAGATTCACAAACGAGAGATAACTAAGTCCTTGCTTCAAGGTGAGTTTGAACTGGGGAAAATTCTTTTGCGCCGCGAGTTGTGAAAGGGTGGGCAGGAGAAACGTGGCCAGCGAGATGCCGAACATTCCCTGCGGCAATTCCATGAGCCGCACAGAATAGTTGAAGGTGGATAGCGTGGTCTTATCGAAGTAAAAGGACATGCTGCCCGTGACCAGCACGTTCAACTGGAACGCCGCCACGCCGATCGAGCCAGGAATCATTTTTTTTACGACTTCGCGCACGGTCTCATTGTGCCAGGGCGAGACCCAATGATAGTGAAAACCTTCGCGGCGCAAACCCGGCCATTGGAACAGCGCCTGGGCAACCCCGGCAGCTAATACGCCGATGCCGAGAGCGAAAATCTGCTGGTCGAGCCTTTCGCCCATGCGCGGGGCCAGCCAGATGACGCTGGCGATCATCACGATGTTCAACATGGCTGCGCCGAGAGCAGGTAAAAAGAAATGGCCGCGCGCATTGACCATCCCGATCAAAACAGCGGTGAGACACACCGCGATCATGTAAGGAAACATCAGGCGCAACAGCCGGAGCATCAGGCTGGTCTCCGGTTCGAAGGAATGGACCATGAGGGCGACCGAGATGGCCAACATCACGATGAGAGTGACCACGCTCGCTGCAATGACCAGACCGGAGATCACGGCATTGGCCGCGCGCCACATCGCATCCTCGCCTTCATTCACTTCTTTGTTCTTGAAAATAGGGATGAACGCAGCGGTCAGCGCGCCCTCGCCCAGCAGGCGGCGGAACAAATTGGGGATCTGGAAGGCCAGGGTAAACGCGCTCGCCACCGCGCTATTTCCCATGAAATTGGCGTAAACAATCTCGCGCACGAGGCCCAACACGCGACTCGTAAGGGTCGCCAGCGCCATTGCACCCGAAGATTTCAACATCTGTGACACCCGCGCAGCCTAAAGTCCGTGCACAGAACTTCAATTCCAATCTCCAAAAAGCGCGCGATACTTTCTCTCTCCCACACTTGACACTTTACCTTCAACTCTTTCTCCTACTCTCCTTGAAATCGCCCGAACAAAAAAGCGCTGCCCGTTGGCGCTGGCGCATCTTTGCCCGCGAATTTCTCAGCGTGCTTTGCGGCGGCTGGCGACGACTCTGGCCGCGTTTTTGGATCATTGGTATCGCGGTCGGCGTCGGTGCCGTTCTTGTCCTAGTGTTCAGCCAGGCGGATAACGAAGTCGTCGAAAAAATGCGGCTCGAAAAAGGCACTGCCCGCAGCGTTTCCCAATTCGTCAGCGACCATGCCGACATCATGTTCGCCATCCCGCTATCTATCGCGATATGGCTTTTGGGCGTGGCCAAAAACCGCGCGCGTTGGCGCAAGATCGGCATCGCGTGCATCCTCGCCACCTGCGTGGCTGGCCTCATCACCGATGTTTTCCGCGGCGGCACCGGGCGCCCCCGGCCCGAGGCCGACCTACCCGATGGCTTTTACGGCCCGCACCCGTTCAATTCCAAATACCAGAGCTTTCCCTCCGGCCACGCGACCACTTCCACCGCCACCGCTGTGGTCATCGCCGCCGCCCTTCCTGTGACCACGGTCCCTTGCGTCATTTATGCCGTGGCCGTGAATGTCTCCCGCCTGCAATTGCGCAAACATCATCCCATCGATGTCCTCATCGGTTCGACTATCGGCATCACCTGTGGACTCTGCTTTGCCAGCACGATTCCACGGACCAAATTCCGGTTGCGTCGCCGGAAAAAGAAGTAACTACCTACGAAGTCCGCCTGTGATAGTGCAAAATCTTGAAGTCTGTCGTGTCTCTCAACTCCTCCGCCAATTCAAACTTGTCCTCAAATTTTGGAAAAAATGCATCACCCTCCACGGTGCGTTTCACCAGCGTTAAAAAGAGGTCTGAACAAAGCGGCAACGCCTGCCGGTAAATCTCCGCCCCGCCACAAATAAAGATCTGCCGGTCATCGCCCAGGGTTTCCAGTTCGCTCAATGCGCGAATCGTCCTCACGCCGTGAAATTTAAAATCATTCCGGCTCAACACAATCGTCTCCCGGTTAGGCAACGGCTTGCCGATGGATTCGAACGTCTTGCGGCCCATCACGATGATGTTCCCGATCGTCGTCTGCTTGAACCACTTGAAATCCTCCGGCAGATGCCAGGGAATCTTATTCCCCGCGCCGATCACATGGTTCAGCGACATGGCTGCGATGGCTTTATATGGTTTCAATCGTGCCGTTTTAGCCGAAAGCCGGCGAAAGGAAAAGATTCTTCGGATTGTAATGCGCCCGTGACCGCAAGTTTACCTGATTTAACTGGACTTTTTGCACTAATAAGCTAATGTCGACATCGCTAACAGTGCAAGTCTCCCCGTTGTGCGCGGGATTTGGCTGAAGGCTCATTCCAACAGAAGGTTTCTAACTTCCTTTGCCGGTCCAAAGGATGACGCAGCCTTGTCTCTTGATGGGATGAATCACCAACCACAAACAACGTAGAACCAATGAAAGCACTCAAAAACAATGCAGTCAAAATTCTGTGGGCATGGACGCTGTTTTTGTCCCTCGCCACAGCCACCGCACACACCACGTGGGTCGATGCCGATAACATCGCCGACCTCCGCACTATTGATCCAAGCACGGATCCCAGTACTGCCACGAACATAGTCCTGGTCGAGGTCCCGGGCTATTATCAACCCGGTGATCGGGGTGGCGGCATGTTCATATGGACCAACAGCAGCGCGGCTGATGATGGCGGTGGGATTATTATTCCAAACTCGCATAGTGGCTCCGGGCGTTGGATGCGCGTCTTTAAAGGTGAAACCCCCAATGTAAAGATGTGGGGTGCCAAAGGTGATGGGTCACACAATGACACAATCGCCATCCAGAACGCGGTCAATGGCAGAAACCTGCTGCCAATTAGTGAAATCCTTTTTCCTGCGGGGAGTTATCTGGTCACCAACACCATCGTATTCACCCCCATAGTGCACATCAAAGGCGAGGGTTCTTTCAATAATACCTTCGTCGAAATGCAGGGTGACCATGATGTCTTTCGAACGGTGAACGCGAACAACGCTATAAATGGTGCCGCGTACGATTACGACCATGGCGTCATCGTCGAAGGCATGGAAATCGATTGCGACCCAAGCTCGACCAGCGCCGCCGCGCTCGTTCTCTGCAGGGTCGGCGAAGCCAGTGTCATCCGCAACCTTGTCACCGCATATGGTGGTTATGGGATCCGTTGTTTCAGCATCGGAGCGCCCGGGCCAAGGTACGAACATGTCAGTTGTTTTGGGACGCACGTCGCCAATTTCGCCTTCGATGGCTTCCTGCCGAATGGAACGGAGATTGGCGGTGGGGGTTCCATCAGCATGTCAACCGTCAGCGGCGACGGCAGTGCGTTTGGCACCAATTGCTTCATCCGCATCGATGATTGTTACGCCATGATGTCCATCTATGACTTCAAAGGAGAGGGAAGCTATGGCGGCGGGTTCATCTATTACAAACAAGGCCTTGGCGTGCCTTATCCCGGATTCATTGGCGGCGTTAATATTTACGGAGGTAGTTACAATGGCAGCGGCACCAATGACTTCGTCGTGGTGAACTCTTATTCTGCGGCGACTCCGCCTGTCTTAATCAACGACGTTCAGCTTTATAGCGTCAGATATCTGGTCAACGACCTTTTGACCGGTCGTACGACAGATGCATTTGTGGGTGGCCTTAGCCAGTCCACCGCGCGGATGCCCGTTCACTACGAAGCCCGGACTTTTTCGGGCAACTTCCTGACGAATCATTCCGTTATGACGATTGGTGACACGGCCATCTATAAATTTCGCCCACCTACCACGGGCTGGTATCGCGTGATGCACCAGTTCAACCAACATTTTGGCGGCCATTTGGCTGTCACCAGCCCAAGAGAATCATCCGAGCTGGATTTTGACGTGACGTCAAATCTGGGCGCTCCTGAGTGGATCAATGTATCGCGCCAAAGTGGAGACTACGTTTACGGCTTGCATCCTTACGTTACCAAAACCCGCGCCGGAATCTTTACTGATGGTTCCTATGACTATCCCTTTTTGGATATCTATGTCGGAAGCACCTGTGACAACGATGATTTCGTCGCATTGGCAAGTCCCTGCACTGGGTTTGGTGATGAAGGACTTTGGACGACTCCGTTAATAACTCCGACATCTGCCTTGGCCAGCATCGTGCCCCCCGGCTGCACCTTGTCGAGTTGTATCACCAATAGTTTAACCCGATAATTAGCTGCACGAAGGCGCTGGTTGAAAAACCAGCGCTTTTTTTACCCCGACTCACTGTCCGAAAACACGATCGGCTCGCGCGGACCCGTGAATTTTGGCCCGCGATTCAGCAAGTAAAGGTCAATCGCGCACGCCGCGCGCGCGATATATTCCCGCGCATACACCCACTGTGTCCATGGTTCACGACCGGCCGTCGCGGCACAAGCGACAACTTCCAAACCGTGCCGCCGTCCGACCCAAACCGCGCGCGGGCAATGAAACTTCTCCGTGATCACTGTGAATCGCTCCAGTCCAAAAACCCGGTTGGCCCGCAAAACAGAATCCAGCGTGCGGAAACCGGCAAAATCGCTGGTGATCGCTTCATTCGGCACGCCGGCGGCCACCAACGACTGGCGCATGTTCGTCGGCTCATCGTACCCTGCCACCTGCCGGTCCCCGCTCACCAGCAGATGACGCACTTTCCCCGAGCGATATAACAGCGCGGCCGCCTCGATACGTTTTGCAAAATGAAGGTTCAGCTTGCCCGATTTCGTCAGTCTCGCCGTGCCCAACACCACCCCGACGTCATTCACGGGAACCGCTTCCACCGAACTAAAGACCCGCCCGCGCGCCGCCCGATGACATAAAAAATTCCACCAGACAACGACGCCAAAAATCGCAACGAAGGCCAATAGCACTCCCAACACTATATTTCGAAAAACCCTATCCTTTGTTTCGATTGTCTTATCTTTCGGGACGGAGGGCGCGTCAATAGAATGATGGTCGGTTGAAGAATCATTTTGAAATTGGATGGAATTATTTGTCAATGGTGCCGCTTTCGCGCAAGCGGGCCAGATCAGGAAGAGGAAGAAAACAGCCGTCGAAGTGATAAAAACCGTTTTGGAGCGGCACGGCTTCATTGGTTCAGACCGCTATCGGAGCCTTGATACCCGGATGCGGGTCGTAATTCACCAATTCAAAATCCTCAAACTTGAAATCATGGATGTTCTTCACCGCCGGATTCATCTTCATCTGTGGCAATGGGCGTGGCTCGCGCGATAATTGCAGCTTCGCCTGCTCCATGTGGTTCGCGTAAAGATGCAGGTCGCCAAACGTGTGCACAAATTCGCCCGGCTTCAGTCCGCATACCTGCGCCACCATCATCGTCAACAGCGCATAGCTCGCGATATTGAATGGCACGCCCAGGAAAATATCCGCACTCCGCTGGTACAACTGGCAGCTCAACTCGCCGCCGCTCACGTAAAACTGGAACAATGCATGGCAGGGAGGCAGCGCCATCTGGTCGATCTCTCCCACATTCCACGCGCTCACAATCAATCGCCGCGAATCCGGATTCTTTTTTATCTGCTCGATGACAGCGTCGATCTGGTTGATAGAACGCCCGTCCACGGTCTTCCAATCGCTCCACTGCGCGCCGTAAACGCGACCCAGGTTGCCGCTCTCATCCGCCCACTCATCCCAGATGGTCACTTTATGCTCCTGCAACCAGCGCACGTTTGTCTCGCCGCGCAGGAACCACAGAAGTTCGTAGATGATGGACCGCAGGTGCAGCTTCTTGGTGGTGAGCGCAGGGAAATTCTGGCGCAGGTCGAACCGCGTTTGCGCTCCAAAAACGGAATATGTTCCCGTGCCGGTGCGGTCGGCCTTGAACTTGCCGTTCTCAAGCACGTGGCGCAGCAGGTCGAGGTATTCAGTCATTGCTAGGAAAATTTATGCAGAACCGGCGACGCACAAGAAAGCAAATTCGGACTCAAACCGGTTCCGCAATCAAATCATAATCCGTGTGCCCGATGATCTTCACCGTCGCAAAACCGCCGATGGGCAGCTTGCCGCGGACATAAACGCGCCCGTCGATATCCGGCGCATCCGCTTCGCCACGCGCCACGAGGTAATTGCCCGTTTCGAGCTTCGCGTTACGCGGGTCGTTATCGCGCAACAGGCCGTGTTCCCATGAACTTACATTCGCGCCCTGCAATTGCTTCGCGTTCGCTTTGCCTTCAATCAGCACCGTCATTGTGCGGCCCATAAAAGCCTCGGAAACCTTCACGGCCACCTTATGCTGCTCGGCCATGGCCAGTTCACGACGCTTCTGCTTCACTTTTTCGGAAAGTTGTCCCGCCATGCCGCCCGCACGCGTGCCATCTTCCTGCGAATAGGCGAATACCCCCAGCCTCTCAAATTTTGTGTCGCGGATGAAATCAAGCAACGTCTGGAAATATTCCTCCGTTTCGCCCGGGAAACCCACGATGAACGTCGTGCGCAACGCGATACCCGGCACGCCCGCGCGGATCTTGCGGATGAGGTCCACGATATATTGCTGCGACGTCTCCCGACGCATCCGTTCCAGCATGTTGCTGTGGATGTGTTGCAAGGGAATATCGACGTACCGCGCTACTTTCGGGCAGGCCACAATCGTTTGTATCAACTCATCGGTCCAGTGCGCCGGGTGCGTATAAAGGATGCGTATCCAAAAATCTCCCGGCAGTGCGTTCAATTCCCGCAACAGCGAGCACAAGGTCGTCGCATCCGCTGCCAGTGACTTCGCCGCTGCAGAAAATTTCTCCGGCGACGAGATGGCCCGCGAATGATTGGGGCGCAGGTCCAATCCGTAATACGTCGAATCCTGAGAGATGAGATTGATTTCTTTTACCCCGTCCGCGATGAGTGCCTTGGCCTCGGCCACGATGTCCGCCTGGGTGCGGCTGCGATGCGACCCGCGCATGCGTGGGATGATGCAAAAGCTGCAAGGATGATTGCAGCCTTCCGCAATCTTCAGGTAGGCAAAATGTTTGGGCGTCAGTCGAAAGCGTGGTGTATCAAAATCCGGGATAAAGACCGGGCGTTGATTCACATCCACCAACGGACCCGTGGGCGCAACGACGACCTTCGTCTTCCCAAACTTGTCCGTGCTACGGATGGATTCTTCCTGTTCGTGTTTAGACGCAGGCCGGTTCTTTTCCAATTCACTGAGTCGCGCAGAAATCTTGCTCTTCCGGCCCTCGACCTTCGACCCGCGATCCTCGACCATTTTCTCCGCCCGCCTGGCCATCGCTTGTTTCACGATGTCGCCCACCTGCGCCACCTGGTCGATGCCCATGAACGCATCCACTTCCGGCAGCAGCTGCGGCAGTTCGTCGCGAAAGCGTTGCGACAGGCAGCCGGAAACGATGAGGCTTTGCCCGCGATTGTTGGCTGCGCGAACTTCGGCGGATTCCAAAATCGTATCCACACTCTCCTCCTGTGCTGAGTCGATGAACGAGCAGGTGTTGACGATCATCGCGTCCGCCTGCGCCGCGTCGTTAGTGATCTCCACGCCGCTCTTGAGCAACGAGCCGAGCATGATCTCCGCGTCCACGAGATTTTTCGCGCAACCGAGCGAAATCAAGCCGACGCGCAACGGACGGTCTTTGGATTTTCCTTTTGTCACAGGCCGGACAGATTACGCGACTCGCAGACGCCAAACAAGCTGAGGATAAGCGACTATTGAACCAGTGATACCCGTCTCAACTGATACGCCGCCTGTTTTGTTTTGAGGATTCAAGAAGATCGACTACGACTAAATGATAATATCGCAATAATAAAAACAACCTACCCGTATTAAACCCGTGTAATACGGGTAGGTTATAAAAATAAATTAATGTTGTCGAGAACAATTCCACCAAGGCTTGTTGATGCTAGCAGGTCAGGGAGCTTCTTCGTTAGTTAGGCAATCCACCCTTAAAGAATTGAGGAGATATGCGTCCTATCCGTGACCACCGGTTTCCGTCTCAACGATTTTCCCGTAAGCCATGGCGATGCGTTCCACGAGTGGTGATTGCTTTAACCGCTCACCATCCAGCGATAATACTCCCACCACGCCGCGCGAAGTCATGGAAAGAAATACTCCATCCATCCGCTTCAGCTTTGGCAAAGTGACGCTCGCCTCGCGGGTCTTTATCTTGAGCGTGAGACAAATTTCTAAAATCACCGCACGCGTGACACCTGGCAAAATTCCCGAACTCAATGGCGGCGTGCAGACCGTCCCGCGCTCGATCCAGAACAGGTTGCTCGTCGTTCCTTCCACCACAAATCCATCAGTGTTCAGCAGCAACGCTTCTTCCGCACCGGCCTGATCCGCTTCCGCCCGCGCTAAAATTTGCGGCAGCTTGTTGCAATTCTTGAATTGTGCGAGCGGTTCACCGGCGGGCAAACGTTGCGATGACGCCACCAGATTCCAGCGCGTCCGGTCCGACGCCAGCGCGCCCAACGGATGTACCGACATCACCGACGTAGGCATGTCGGCGCCTTTAGGCGAATAACCCCGCGCACCCACGCCACGGGACAAGGCCAGCCGTAGGATGGCCGTAGACACCTTGTTCCGCTGGATCAATTCATTCGCGATAATGCGCAATTTTTTCGGGGCGAACGGCACCTTGATGTCCAACATGACCGCGCCGTGGTGAAATCGTTCGAGATGTTCCGTCCAGCGGAACAATTTTCCATGATGCACCAGCACCGCCTCGAACAAGCCATCCCCATAGAGAAACCCGCGGTCGAACACGGACACAACCGCGCGCTTTTCCGGCACGAACCTGCCATTGAGGAAAACCTGCACTGTCATGTTTTACCGCAGCTCTGCCCCGGGACGGAGAAAAATCTGATTTGGCCTTTTCTTTACCGTACCGCCAATTAACCTTCACCCATGACTTTACTCCAGCGCACCATCCGTGATGCGGTTGCCACCGCGCAAAGTCTCTCTGCCCTGGAACAACCCCTTGAGCGCGCCGCGCAAATGGTGCTGAAAAGCCTCACTTCCGGCCACAAACTGCTGATTTGCGGCAACGGCGGCAGCGCGTCCGACGCCACGCATCTGGCCACTGAATTTCTCTGCCGCTTCGTAGACGACCGCCGTCCCTACCCGGCCATCTCACTCACGGCCAATGGCGAATTCATGACCGCTGTCTGCAACGATTTCGGCGCGGATGAAATCTTTGCCCGCCAGGTGTGGGGTCTCGCGGAAAAAGGCGACATCCTCATCGCGATCACCACGAGCGGTAAATCCAAAAACGTCCTGCGCGCGTTGGAAGAAGCCAAAAAGAAAAATATCGAGAGCATTTGCTTCCTCGGTCGCGACGGTGGCTTCACCAAAGGAGTGGCGACACTCGACTTAATTGTACCCGGAACTATTACCGCCCGAATTCAGGAGGGGCAGAAAGTTCTCTTTCACGTCCTTTGCGAAATGGTTGAAGAAAAGTTGCCGAAGAAATAGGCTGCGCCTATTTCTTGAAGTATTCCGGCGCGTTCCCAGTCTTCCACTTAATATTGCATCCGATGCTCGGGGCCTGGAACTGTGACGTGGATTTCCCGGCGAGAACGGCATCGATTGCGGCACGAAGATCTTTACCCGTTACCGGCTTCCCGTTACCCGGACGGCTGTCATCGAATTGTCCGCGATACACCAGCCGGCGACCGCGGTCGAAGAGGTAGATGTCCGGCGTGCACGCTGCGCGGTAGGCTTTGGCCACCGATTGCTTTTCGTCGTAGAGATACGGAAAATTATAACCGGCGTTCTGCGCTTCCTCCTTCATCTTCGCCGGACTGTCATCCGGATAATTCACCGCGTCGTTGGAATTGATGGCCACGATGCCCACGCCGCGCGATACATAATCCTGCCCGAGCTGAGCAAGGCCGGCGCGGATATGCTTCACGTACGGACAATGGTTGCAGATGAACAGGACCAGCAAAGCGGTCTTCCCTTTGAAATCTTCCAAGGAGACAAGTTTTCCGGTGGTATCCGGCAGATTGAAGTCGGGCGCAGCCGTGCCGAGCGGCAGCATGGTGGACGGTGTCATTGCCATGCCCTGAATGTGAAACGCGACCGGCGCCTTGTCCAGCGCGTTCCCACTAGCGATCAGAATTTCCAGGACAGGGCCGACACCAGTTTTAGATCATTATTCACGCGGCCAACCGCAGGAACGCTGTTGTAGGCGTCCTGCAGGTAAACCCGCAGACCGGCCTTCTTCGTCAAGGCTGATTCCACACCGATTTCGCTGTTCACTTTGAAGTTATCGGGATTATCAGTCTGAGGAAGGATTTCGCAATTCTCCCAGATGCGCACATTCTGGTTCAGTTTGCGCTCAAATTTGTCCGCCACGCGAAAGGTGGAGTAGTAGTCCCGCTTGCCGCCAAGCTTTTCAAAATCAAAGCCCGTCCCGATCTCGGCACTCAGGCTGGTCTGCTTGTCTTTGATGAAATAATAACCGACGCCGGGTCCCGCCGTGAAACGATAGGCCAGGTTGGCGATGCCGTCATGCAGGCCGTCCAAGCGGGCGTAGCCGTAAAACTGGTGGGGAAAGAGATGGTTGAATTGGCCGTATCCGTGGAGGGTCTCTTTGTTCTCCACATTTTTATCCTCACCATAACCGGCGTCGCCGCCGAAACTGATCTCGTGCGTCGCGGTTTTTCTCTGCGTCTGCTCCGTAACAGCAAAAAGCAGGGTATCACTGTTACCCCGCGTGACGGTCAGGCCGAGCGAGGCATCGCTTTTCCAGACTTCGTTGGTAGGCGCGTGCAGCTCAATACTCTGCGCGCTAATAGCCGCCGCTGAAATCAACAGCAACATCCCAACCGCACCCAAATCAAACAAAAATGATCTTTTCACGTTAGCTCAACAGGTTAAAGCATTTGGGTCACGCAGCAGCCCCGAAATTGTTCGTGTCGCATCCTAATTTGCTGTGCCCCCGTCTTAGGTGTAAATATTTTAATTTGTTAATCTTTTATTTGACATTTAAATATTTATATGCTTTCCTTCTAGCATGGAAATGCGGAGTGAAGGCCTTCGGAGTGTCGCACCGGTAAAAGCGGGGTTGGACGTGGCACTTTGTCCGGCACCCACTTTAACAATTAACTTAATGAGCATTTTATGGTCAAACGAAGCAAAACCACCGATTGCCCGGGAAATCCGGCATGAAGAGCCAAAATCCAGGCAAGGCGGCAAAAATTGAATTTAATCCAGTTTCCAAAACACCAACAAATCCCGCAAAAATCGTGTTTAATCGTCTTTAATCGTAATTAATCGTGGCAAAAAAACTTTTTCCCGGTTCACCTGCAGGGTGGGTTCCACATGCCGGGAAAAACACGAAATACATGATTTGCCGCCTCAAAAAGCCCGTAATACATGAAATACACAAAATACACGATTTTTTTGATATCAAATTTAGAAGGCGAAATTGCAGCCGGACCGCTTCCTTTGCGGCTTTGCCTCCCGCTTGCTTTTCGTTAATTTCCCGCCAATGACGCACGCCGAAGCCAAATCGCGCCACGCCAAACTTGCCGAGGAGATTCGCCGGCACGACCACGCGTATTATGTCGAAGGCTCACAACTCATCACCGACCACGAATACGATACGCTTTTCAAGGAATTGCAGGCTTTGGAAACGTCATTCCCCGACCTGGTGACGGCGGAATCACCCACCCAGAGGGTGAGCGGTGCGCCGAGTGAAAAATTTGTGCGGGTGCGCCATCTGGTGCCGATGTTGTCGCTTGATAAAGTGGAGGCCTCGGAGCATCCCACCACAGCGGAGGAACCGGACCGGGAAAAGCGGAATCAGGCACAGGATGAGAACACACTGGCGGAACTTAAGGCGTTTGACGCAACTATCCGCAAGCTCCTGGGGCGGGACAAGATCCAGTACGTGATGGAACCCAAGGCGGACGGCGTATCCATCAGCGTGCATTATCGCGATGGCAAACTGGCGCTCGGGGTTACGCGCGGCGACGGGACGGAGGGTGATGATATCACGACGAATCTGAAAACCGTGCGCTCCATCCCATTGCGGTTGAAGATGAACAATCCTCCTCCTTTGCTGGAAGTGCGCGGAGAGGCGTACATGTCCATCAAAGAATTTGAGGAGGTGAACGCAAAGCAGGTCGCCGCTGGCGAAAAGGCATTTCCTAATGCGCGCAACGCCACCGCCGGCACGTTGAAACAATTGGACCCCAAGTTGGTGGCGAAACGTCCGATCCGTGCCGTGTTTTATGCCGTGGGCGCGGTGGAAGGCATCAAGTTCGAAACGCATTCGGAAATGTTGGAAACGCTGGCGAAGGCAGGTCTGCCGATCCAAAAGGTCTGGTGGGTCTGCGATGGCATTGATGCAGTACTCAAGACCTATCGGGACAAAGTGGTGGCTCATTATAACGAGGAGAAGGATTTGCGACGGCAGTTGCCGTATGAGATCGATGGCATCGTGCTCAAAGTAAATACGCTGGCGGATTGGGCAAAGATTCCGGGACGCAGCCGGGCACCAGGTTATGCCATTGTGCACAAGCCCGTGCCGTGGATCACGCCGGCAGAAACGGTTTTGAAAGCTATCACCGTACAGGTGGGCCGCACGGGCGTGCTAACGCCAGTGGCGGAACTGGAGCCGGTCTTTGTGCAGGGGTCAACCGTGGCGCGGGCGACTTTGCACAACGAGGATGAGATACGCCGGAAGGATATCCGCATCGGTGACACGGTCGTGGTGCGCAAGGCGGGGATGGTCATCCCGGAAATCTTTGAAGTGCTGAAAACAAAGCGCCCGGCTGGCGCGAAGGAATTTGACCTGTTCAAACATGTGGGCGGGAAATGTCCCGTGTGTGGCGGCACAATAGCGAAGGAAAAGGTTTCCGCCGGGGATAAGGAAGAGGTTGCGTGGCGCTGCCAGAATGTTGCTGGCTGTCCGGCGCAACTGATGCGGCGCGTGGAATATTTCGCACAACGCAAGGCGCTCGACCTGGAATCACTGGGCGGTATCGTGGCGGACAAACTGGTAGAACGCGGACTGGTGAAAGACCCGTTGGACCTGTTCGACCTGAAACTCGAAGTGCTGGGCAAATTGAACCTGGGAACCGAGGAAGAGCCGCGCACTTTTGGTGAAAAGAATGCGACAAAGATTTTGGAAGCATTGCAACGCGCGAAGACCGCCCCGTTGAATCGATGGATCCATGCGCTGGCAATATCGGACGTCGGTGAGGCGACGGCCAAACAACTGGCGGCCACGCATGAATCATTGGACGCGCTGGCCGACTCTGAAGTATTGAGAGACATAAGAGATTTGGGGGCGCTGGAGAGTGAACGGGCGGAAATCAGCCCGCGTTCACGGAAGAACCCGCCGAAAGATGAAGCGGATAAAGTGCGCCGCGAAAAACGCGATACCGAATTGAAAGAGCAGATCGGGGCCATCGAAACGCGGCTGGAACAAGGCGGATTGAAAGCGCGCCTGGCAGAAGTGGGACCGGTGGCAGCGGCGAGCGTGCTGGACTTTTTTGCGTCGAAAGCAGGAAAGAAAGTCCTGGCGCGCATCAAAGAACTTCACATCAAACCGGCGAATGAGATGATCAAAGCGTCGGCGGCCACTGGCGCATTTTCCGGAAAGACCTTTGTGCTAACGGGCACATTACCCTCGCTGAGCCGTGAAGAAGCGACTGCAAAGATCGAAGCAGCCGGTGGCAAAGTGAGTGGTAGCGTAAGCAAGAAAACCGATTTTGTGCTGGCCGGGGCCGAGGCGGGGTCAAAACTGGACAAGGCGCAGGAACTAGGGATCAAAATCCTGAGCGAAGAAGAATTTTTGCGGTTGTTGAAATGATCAAATCTGCGCTGAAACGATTTATTTCCGCGTTTGACGGTGGGAGCAATCCTGCGGAGAAATGTCCTGAATGTGGTTCCAACCTGATTGGCCTGAGCTGCCCAAATCCGGATTGTCCCGCGCAAGTCCGTGCCCGCCTCCTGCACTGGTGTTCGCCCGGGGCCATGGATATTGAAGGCGGCGATGAGGCACGCATAATACAACTCGTCAAAGTGGGGCTGGTCCGGGATGTGGCTGAACTATATTTGTTAAGGGCCTGGGAAGTTGCGGCTCTCGATGGCATAGATGAGAAGTCCGCGAAAAATTTCGTCGATGCCATCGCAGCCAGCAAAAAGCGCGAGGCGTGGCGCCTGCTTTACGGTCTGAACATCGCTCACGTCGATGCAGTCGCAGCCAAATCTCTGTGCAACTATTTTCCGATGCTGGACGACATTTTGGCTTCGGGAGCAGAACGCTTAAGGCAGGCCGACAAGGTCGACGAGACGATTGCCAATAACGTCATACAATGGTGGGGCGATCCAGCGAACCGGAAGCTCATCAAACGCCTGTACAAATATGGATTAAATTTCAAATCCGATATTTACAATGCCAACTAGAATAAAGACTTTGACGGGGGCTGGATTCTTAAAATTATTCTGACGCGAGGCAACGCTTAAGATTATGTTCAAACAAATCACGGACTTCGCTGTGAGGTTGTGTGACTTTGGAACCCGCCGGGCGGCGGACACATCGCGGCTTTTCAGATTGCCACAGATCTCCGCCTGGCTGAGCCGGCGGTTCGGCAAGCCTGCCGGCCTGGTCGGTATCGAGTCGTTCGTGGCGGTGTCGCTGGTGATCTATTACTTCTTCCTGCTGCTGCCGATGGCTGATACCGACCGGCAATACGGGCATGATACTCAGACCCTGGCCTATTTTACGGAGCACTCGCAGCATCCGTTTGCAGACAGTGATTTTTCCAAAGATTACCCGGACGTGAAGACCCGGCTGCCCGGTCAGATCATTACTGGATGGCTTACGGACAAGTGGTTTGATCGTTTGGCGCGCGGTCCGGAGCGCAACTGGAACATAGGCGCATGGTCGTTTTATCCATTCAAGTGCATTTTCGCGGCCTATCACGCAGTCTGGCTTTTATTGTTGTTTGGTTTATTGATCCGCTATCGGGTTGATGCACTGTTGATAATTCTGGGCGTTTTTGCCGGCCTCATGCTCAACATGTCTGCCCTTTCCTGGCAGTATTTTTTCCCGTGGGACATGCCGAGCATGTGTTTTTTTACCTGGGCGATACTTACTTATGACAATTCCAAAAGCATTCTGCCCCTCATGTTCATCGTCTGGCTTGGAGCGTTGTTCAAAGAAACAACGTTGTGCTGCTCACTATTGATCTTATTGGGCGAGCATTGGTCCTTCAGGAAAAGGGCCATCGGTTTTGCCGCCACGCTGTTTGCTTTTTCCATCGCAAAAAAATTTCTGCTGATGGCTTATGCCGTTCCCGTGGATTTCCTCTCGAAGGATAATTTTTTCAGCGGCTTGAGGATACTGGACAATTTTGATGTCACCTTCATCCACCCCGGCCTTAACCACGTCATCTTTGTGAACGCCGGCGCATTGCTCATCATGATGATTCTGCCGTGGCAAACTTATCGGCAGTTATTGCTAAAGTCTATTGCCGTGCTTTTCGCCACCGGCATTTTACTCTTCGGCCGAATCATTGAATTTCGCGTGTGGTATGAAATCCTGCCCCTTGGATGGATACTGATCAGTGAAGCCATTTCGAAGTCCGGACAATTGGTTCCCAGTGCAGCAGATGGTTCCTGCACCTCACCATCCGGGTTCACGTTGGATGACCGCGCGAAACGCGCATTGAAGGGCCTCGGCTGGATAGCTGCCGGGTGCGTGGGGATCCTCCTGGCAGGAACATTGGCGATCGCCAATCTCTATTCGCCTAAAAAAATGCCGGCGTTGGTTGCGTCCAACACGAGCACAAATATTGTAAAACCAGCGCCTCAAGCAGCTCCTGACCTGGATCGCATGGAGGTATTAAATAACCTGGCGTGGGGGCTGGCGACCAATCCAGACGCAAATAAAAGAGACGGAGAGCTTGCGGTTAAATTGGCTCAACGGGCTTGTGACCAAACACATTATCACGAAACAATGGCGGTTGGTACGCTGGCGGCGGCTTATGCCGAGACGGGCAGGTTTGACGATGCCATTGCGACGGCTCAAAAAGCGTGCGATCTGGCCAGTGCCTCTGGCAATACAATGTTGTTGAATAAAAACCAGGAGCTATTGGCCTTGTATCGTGAACATCAGCCTTACCATGAACCCGGGAAACCGGAGGGCCTCTGGTAAAATGTGCGGGGTTAATACGGACGCTGCTTCCGAAATCTCTCTTCCAGTTGCCCCCTTGTGAATCTGTATTGGATGCACGATAAATTAGGGCATGAATCAATGGCTGGCGCGCCGTTTGTTCCCGAATGTCGATGTCGTACGTCGTGAGCGGGAAGCTAACTTCTGGTTGTTAACCATCATTTTTGGATTATGCACCTGTGCGGCGGTCGCCGGCATGATCTATTATTTCAGTATACGGCGCTAACCCTAAACGAACTTGGCGGAGCGGGAGTTGTTGCCCGCTCCGCCAGGCGTTTTCTCTCGCGGATGCCCCCGCAATCTTGATCCCAACGCCCAAAAGACCGCCTAATAGCTTCGCGCGTCAAAAAGCTTCGCAACCCAGTGTAAAAGCATCTGATTTTGGCCTTTCAACTGGCCAAAAGATGGAGAGCAAATTTAAAATAAACTTGGGAGTATATCAGTTCACCACTTATGGACTGGCTTGCGCGAGTACTCTACCCAAGCCTCTGCCGTGACATGCGACGGCGAGAACTGAAACGTTTCTGCATCGCCATGGGCATCGCGGCGGTGCTCTCTGCGGCCATCGCAGTGATCATGTGGTACTACGGCAGAAAAAGCTTTTGAGCGGGCATGTCATCAAAAGCGTAGCTCCTGATCATTTCGGTCCCACGCCACCTTGACGGTGCTCCTCAAAAACGTCAGACTCACGCCACATTTTGATATCAATCCCATGACTAAGACCATCATCAAACCCGCTAAATCACCCACCGCCGTCGGCCCCTACAATCACGCTGTGCGCGTGGGTGACCTGCTGTTCTGCGCCGGCCAGATCCCCATTGATCCGAAGGACGGCAACCTCGTCTCCGGCGATATCAAGGTGCAGACCGAGCGCGTGCTGCAAAACGTGCACGCGATTTTAGATGACCAGCATCTGACGTTCGCCAACGTGGTCAAATCCACCGTGTTCCTGACCAACCTCGGCGATTTCGCGGGCATGAACGAGATCTACGCGAAACATTTCACGCACGATTTCCCCGCGCGTTCAACGATCCAGGTCGCCGCGCTGCCCAAGGGGGCAAACGTGGAGATCGAAGTCATCGCCCATTTTTAAATGAACGTTGCCGCCGGAGTTCAGTGGATCATTGCCGGGCTCATCGGCGCATCTCTCGGGTTCATCTTTGGGTTGCTCTATGCACGCGGCCGGCGAAACCAATCGCCGCCTGATAGCCGTTTGGAGGCCGAACTCCGCCAGCAATTGACGAATCGCGAGAGCGAACTGGCGCAGTTGCGCACCCAGCTTACCGATACCAGCAATGCGAGTGCGGCAGCCAAGGCCAAGCATGAAGCGTCGGAAAAGCTGCTGCTGGAGCAACGCGAATTCCACACCCGCGCGATGGCCGATGCGAAAGAGGCCCAGACCAAGGCCCTCACGGATTTGCGCGAGGCCTTTCGCGCGTTGAGCGCGGATGCGTTGAAGCAATCTGCGCCGGAATTTTTACGGCTGGCAGAGCAGAGCTTCGGGAAATTCCAGGAAACGGCCAAAGGCGACCTCGCACAGCGGCAGGAAGCCATCAAAGTATTGGTCGAGCCGCTCAAACAACAGTTGGAGACGTATCAAACGCGCCTGCAACAAAGCGAAACGGCGCAGTCCTCCACGCTCGGCGAAGTCAAAAAACAATTGGAATTATTGTCGCTCCAGAGTGCGTCGCTGGCCAATGAGACGCTGCAATTCCGCATGGTGCTTAAGTCCAACCAGGCACGCGGGCGTTGGGGTGAAGAAACGTTGCGTCGCGTAGTGGAAGCGGCGGGCATGAGCGCGCATTGCGATTTTACGGAACAGACGCAGGCGGGTGGAGATCGTCCGGACCTCGTGGTGCGGTTGCCGGGCGACCGGTTCATCATTGTGGATGCAAAGGTGCCGGAGCTGGATTTTCTGACGGCGATTGATAGCGCTGATCCGGTGAAGCGGGCTGACGCCCTGATAGCGCATGCGGCGAAGTTGAAAGCCACCATCAAAGCCCTGGCCGATCGCGATTATCCGCGTCAATTTCCCAATGCGTTGGATTACGTCGTCTTGTTCGTGCCAGCGGAATCGCTCTTCAGCGCGGCGCTGGAAGGCGACCAAGATCTTATCATCTGGGCGGCCAGCAAGCACATTTTGCTGGCCACACCGGCTTCACTCATCGCGCTGTTGCGCTCGGTGTCGGTGAGCTGGCAGCAGCACGCGCAAACGGAGAACGCGCAGAAGATTGCGGAAGCGGCGCAGGAATTTTACGCGCGCGTGGTGAAGTTCACGGAGCATTTTGAAAAGATCCGGGCGGGGTTGGAGCGGGCGAATAGCGCCTTTAACGACGCGACGGCCAGCTACCAATCGCGCATACGGCCTGCCGGCGAGCGGTTGGCCGAACTGGGCGCGGGCGCAAGTGGTAAAGAACTGGCGGACGTGCAGCCCTTGGATGCGACTTTGCGGTTGCCGAGCGAAGGTCCTTGATGCAAGCGGACGGCCGCCAGCAAGCCAGTTAAGTATTTAAATCGGCAGGCTATTGTTTTACGTTCGCCCAAGTGAAACGGAAGAAACACCGCCATTCCAAACCGATTACGGCGCACGATTCCAAATCCGTTCACCAAACTATTTCCCGCAACAACCCACCGGCGGCCCTCAACGAAAGGAACGGGCTGTTTTGCCTGATTTTATTTATAGCCGTCATCGCCGCTTATCTACCGGTCTGGCATGCGGGTTTCATCTGGGACGACGACCGGTATGTGACTAACAATCCGCTGCTGTCGACCCCGGGTGGCCTAAAAGACATCTGGTTTTCAGCCCACCATCAGTCGCAATATTTCCCACTCGCTTTCACGACCCTGCGCTTTGAGTACGGGTTGTGGGGTCTAAATCCCCTCGGCTATCACATCGTCAACGTCTTGATCCATGCTTTGAACGCGCTGCTGGTCTGGCGGATCCTGCGACAATTGGGAGTAAAGGGCGCCGGGCTGGCCGCGGCCACCTTCGCGCTTCATCCTGTGCAGGTAGAAAGTGTCGCCTGGATCTCCGAGTTGAAGAATGTGCAATCAACATTTTTCTACCTGCTGGCCGTGCTGGCCTGGGTACGCTCGATCCGTTTTCCAGCGCTCGCGACCCGTTACTATGGGTTCACTTTGTTGTGCGGCGCGCTGGCCATGTTGAGCAAAACGACAGCCTGCACCCTGCCAGCTGCGCTTTTCCTGACCCTATGGATTTTGGGACAGCGTCTAAGCTGGCGACGCATGTGGCAGATCGCCCCGTTTGTTTTGATGGGGCTGGCGATGGGCCTGATCTCGATCTGGTGGGAACAACATCTGGGCGATTATACCAAAGAGGTGGGTCAGTCGCTAACGCTGGTCCAACGGGTGGCGGTCGCGAACCATGCGATATGGTTTTACCCGGGGAAACTTCTGTGGCCAAACCTGTGTTTTAGCTACCCGCTCTGGAATGTAGAGCCGCACAATTATAGCCAGTATATCTGGATAGCAGCGACCGTGACTGTGGCCGGAATTCTTTGGTGGAAACGCCGCGCCCTGGGAAATAAAACGATCGCCGCCGTACTTTTCTTTGTGGCGGCATTGTCCCCGCTGTTGGGTTTCATTCCGCTTTACACGTTCATCTACACATTTGTAGCGGACCATTATCAGTACGCGGCCAGCATAGGGATAATCGCCCTGTTCGCCGGCGGATCGTATTGGGCAGCAGACCGGTGGAGTGAACGGATTGGCATTCGTCCCGAACACCTGAAAAAAGCGCTTTTTATTCTTCCCCTTGTGTTGGGAATTTTAACCTGGCGCCAAAGCCAAATCTATCGCGATGGCGAAACTCTTTGGCGGAACACATTGGAAAAAAATCCATCTTCCTGGCTGGCCCATGACAGCCTGGGCGTCCTCCTGGCGGGACAGGGAAAGTTTGCAGAGGCTGAGTCAGAGTTTCATGAAGCGTTAAGCCTGAAACCGGAGCACGAAGAGGGTTTAAGCAATCTGGGGACCTTGATGATCCAGCAGGGTCACCTGGAGGAAGGCATTGCATTACTCCGCCGCGCCATCGCTGCGAACGCGAATGATGCGGCTGCTCAATCCAATCTGGGAAAGAGCCTCGCGCGCGAAGGGCAATATGCCGAGGCAGTTGAACATTTTAAAACGGCGATCCAATTACAACCCTTGCAGGCCGCGTTTTACAATGACCTTGGCAATACACTCGTTCTCCTGGGGCAAAAAGATGAGGCGCTTCAACAATTTCAACTCGCATTGGCACGCGATCCGGGTCTGGCTGACGCCCACAATAACCTGGCCGACATCTTCATCCAACAGGGACGGCTGAATGAAGCTGTTGAGCAATATCTGCTCACGGTCAAACGCGAACCCAACCGCGCAGTCGCACAAAACAACCTGGGCAATGCGCTGCTTCAGCAAAAGCAACCGGACCAGGCCGTCATCCATTTTGCAAAGGCGGTGGAGGTCCAGCCGAATAATGAGGTGTTCCACTGCAACCTGGGAATCGCGCTGGCGCAATGTCGCCGGTTTGCTGATGCCGCACAGCAATTTCAGGCAGCCATCCAACTTCGGCCCAATTATTCCGATGCCGCGCTTAACCTGACGCGGTTGGCGTGGATATTGGCGACTTCGCCAACACCATCGATCCGCGATGGAAAGCTGGCGATTCAACTGGCTGAACAGGTACAGGCGTTGTCCAACACGGACCTGCTCAATTCCATGGCGTTGGCCGCCGCTTACGCGGAGGCGGGTCGCTTTTCCGATGCGATTTCGCTGGCGCACAAAACGATTCAACTGGCGGAAGAACAAAAGAATTCAGCAATAGAAAACGCAGTGGAAGCCCAATTGAAGTTCTACGAAGCCGGCAGTCCATTCCGCGATACACCGGCATCACGCTGAGTTGAGGGTTTAAAATAAAAAAGCCGAAACACATTTCTGTGTTTCGGCTTTTTAAGAAAGACTGGCGGCAACCTACTCTCGCGGAACCTATAGGACCACTACCATCGGCAAGACTGTGTTTGACGGCCGTGTTCGGAATGGGAACGGGTCGGACCACAGCTTCATAG